>Ga0315913_1004487_pt1 | contig 16896 bp, 2 predicted proteins | sample MpolsnodulesMG_FD_207736 | JGI IMG/M metagenome (GOLD analysis project Ga0315913, IMG submission 207736) | Medicago polymorpha root nodule microbial communities from Los Angeles, California, United States - small nodules | ecosystem: Host-associated > Plants > Roots > Nodule | place: USA... | reverse complement strand
GCGAATGTGCCCGTGTACAATTTCAACAAGATGATGCGGAGCGGAACCTGTTATTTTGGTCTGCACCCAAAAGGAGGTGCCCCAGGAACTGCCGAGGACAACCCAATTGATTTAAGTGACGAGGGAGATGATTAAATGTAATGGCTTGTTTTTGGGATGTTTTTTTATATGTTGCGCATTTTGGTATTGAATAAAGTTGTGTATTGAATAAATTTGGATAAAGTTGTGTATATAATAAATTTGAATAAACCATAAAACTCATAACTACAACATAAACATGCAAACATCTAAACAATTAACCAATAATATAAGTCATTTACATGTAAACATTGTATCATTTATTGCCAAAATAATCAAAATGTAAACAAGCCCTTAAACTAAGTAATTTCTAAGTTAAGAGGAAAAATCTAATATATATATATATATATATATATATATATATATATATATATATATAAAAATAAGTCGGTCTATAATTAATCAAATAGGTCTAAGTACGAGTCCGACCAATTTAAATAAATAAATTTGAAAGGTACTCACATGGATAAAAAATCATGACGTTAAACATTTAAAAAACATATGATTTAAACATATTTTACATCCATATATTTAAGTAAATAGGTCGGACCTGTACATATGTCTATTAGGTTTCTCCGGTAACACGTAACCTCTCAAACATCTTAGATAAAATAAGACGTGAAAAAAAAAAAAAAACTGTCGATCTCTATTTAAAAGAAAAAACCCGGTGAGACTTGACGTATGGTAATTCATATACATTTTTCTTAATGAAAACCATATGCATTTATGGACTGATGAGTGTACATATTCCCACCTTAATAATCACGAGCGTCACCATTGGCAGCTAAAGTAGGGCAGCAGATTTTGTTTAGGATATAAATTCAGCTCCTCCTTCACTCTCAAATGCATGTATAATTGTATATATTGGTACCGTAGTAGTAGGTTTGATTGAAGTGGCCACAGCACAAGATAGGAATGACAACGATGACAGCTTTTCCCCTTAAGCCAAATCAGAATCAGCTTAATTAGTGTCTCTTTAATTGGTAGCCAGAATTCCACAAATATCATGAGTTATTGTAGAACAAGGGTATAGGTCAGCACTAAATAGTGTAGGGTATATATATTTATTTAGCAAGACCATCAAATATATGTGCATCACTGGCAAGGAATATTGGTCGCAAAATAATAATGTTATAGTAGTATAACCAGCAATAAAAAAGAACATGATGTAAAATCACTAATCAAAGTAGAAAACTCAGCATTGGCCATTAAAGAGAAGAAATATGTACTTGCAAAAATGCATCGATGAATGGTGAATTAATGAGAATCAAAGTTGATTCCAAATCCAAAATGCAAGAAGACAAAAAACCAGACTATGAATCACTGGCAACTTTTATAGTAAAAACATCTTCGCCGCATAATACGTGGCGCTTTGTTACATTGATTTCTATGCCATTTTCAGTTTCTTTCTCTAGTCTCTTTCATAAGTACCCAAAATTTACCAGATTACGAGAACCATTTTATTTGTTCTCTTCTTTGAGTCTTGCAAAATAATCTAACACATAAATCAATTTCCTTGAATTCAACCAAATCACACATTTTTCTCTATGTTGGCATTTTCGATGTGTCTTGAGGCAGTTTATGTAGAATGAGACAGAAAAGTGATCATAAAAAAGCAAGCAAACTTTCCATACATGGGTACGGTGGTATCGTGTGCACAAAGCAAAAGTATCAAGTACTAGTACACTACATGTTGATTGAATAAACAACCATTTTGATACTTAATTTGATACTTGAATGTATCAAATTATTATAAACAATAATTTTGATCCTTAACGTGTGAATTCCAACTTACATTTTCAAGTCAAACTTGTAGTAAACATTTAAATTTATCTGGTTTAATCTAGGATGTTGAAAATCGATATTATATAAACTAAATAAATAAAATTCGTGAACATTATTTGGAGGATTCTGAATATCGATTTAAAACTAAGTTCATATAATATCAATTTTCAACATTCTAAATTAAACTAAATAAATTTAAATTTTTACTATAAGTTTAACTCGAAAATGTGAGTTGCAATGATCAACCACAATGCCGTCGTTACAAAGTACAAACCATTATCCATACATGTTGTATATCAATCTTACAAAATCCATTTAATTTAAAACTAAATTTCGTTTGATAAATTTACTTTCTTGTGTCAAAATATTGTTAAACAGAAGCAGCTGGTTTTGTTAACAAAATAAATATAAGGGTACTCTAACCCGATATAAGAAGATTGGAAAGAAAATAAAAACATAATACATGGATACGACTAGATTTAGAAACCAAAACAGATAAGTAAAACAGCAAGAAACACGGGGGAGGAAATAGTGGCGACCCCAAGAATGGAAACCTTGTTGGAGATGTGGTCGCACTGAAATGATCCAGCCACAGAAACTACCAAACCATAGTTTTGTTGTTATTACTCCTTTCAAATTTTTGAATTGCTTGCATGTTGATCTACTATATATTCCTTGCTACAAGAGAGTTCTAATATATAATTTCACATCATGTATCCTTTCTTTGTTTATTGCAGGCATAAATTTTATATTTTCTGTTTAACATTTAATTTATAAAATATGATAGCAAATTACAGCTAAAATATAACTGGCATGGTGGCAAATGAAATATAAGTGTGTTTTAAATATGGATAGGGCCGGGCCTTTCGGGATGCAAACAGCTCTATTGAACTGGGCCAATTTTTTTTTAACTTTATAAATGCATGTAAATGTTTAATATATATTAGTAGCATGAAAAACATATAAATAATTCTTTTTATTAGGTCCTGGGTTCAACACTCTGTACTCAGGTTTTTTCTTTAATTTGTCTTTTTTTCCCTTTTTTCTTCATTAATTAACCCAGGACTCATTTTTCTTTTCCAGTTTTTTTTTAGTATGGGGCCTTTTTGGCTTGGACATAATTTATAATGGATTTGAGGCTTTTCAATCTTCTCTCCAATTCAACCAAATTCTCCTTAACATATTAGATTAAACATTTAGAAATAAAAGCAAAATATACTTTTTTTTTCATTCTTATTTTTTGTAGAACACTTCTTATAATTTTTTGCTCATACTTGTTGTTTTAAATTATGAAGCACTAACAACAAATATATAATTTTTTATTTGAAAGAACAAACATTATAGTTATCTTTCAAACATTATAATTATCCTCTAAAAAAAACATTATAAACCTTTTATTTTTGTCTTTATACAAATTAAGGAAAACAACCTAAAAAATTGATAAAGATATTTGTTTGAAGTTGTATTTTTATATTATTGATTAGAATGTTGGTTTTTTTGTATTAGTCACAATAATGACTTTTTTTTTATCTTTACGGATCTTATTTTTAATTTAAATTGACAATTTCTCTTTAAATTTTTTTTATGTTTTTTTGTCAAAAAAAAATCTATGTTTTATTTTACTAGGGCCTATTTTTACATTAGAGCCGAGCCTCCAATCACTCAGGGATGGCCCTGAATATGGATCATACATTAACAACTTATTTCCCGTTCTTCTTTACATGACATGTCCTTGTGAAGTAATTCTGATGAGAAGAAGAAAGAGGCTTACGTCAAGAGACACTGTAATAAGATCCTTTAATTTTCTAGACCTGCTCCCATTACGAGTCATATAGCCAACCAGTTATTTGGTCAAAACAAATGCAACTATTATCGGCAAACATCTTTATAATTATCTAGAATTATTGGTGGCAGTTTAAACTTGCATTCTCGTATGCATAACGACACCATTATACTAATAGACTACTCATTAATTTGGTAACACAACATGATTAAACAGTTTAATCAACTCAGTCATCTTATCTTGTCCACATCCACTTAGGATAATGACAGTAAGGAAAATAAAACATGGAATAGAGTAAGTGAAAGTATGTTTGGTTTCACGTTTTTGTTGTGGATTCCCCTCATGATCGAGTGATGAGTCATGACCCAATATTTGTGAGGAAACAAATTTAATTATGTGTAGAATTTATTTTGATAAATTTAAATGTTTTTTTTAGAAATTTTACCATGTAATTGCTTTTATATATACATCTAACACAAACTCCGAAATGCAACTTTTACCAAAATTATGGTGGTTGATATCATTACTCAACGTCAATTCAAATTAATATTAAATTATTTTACGGTTAATTCACTAATTTTAACAGAAATCCACTCGGTTTGGTGAGCCAATCAGTTTTAATTAAAATCAATTTTGGTGCACACGGAACTAGGGGTGGGAATAGGTTAGGCCGAGTTAGGCTTTGTTAGGCCTGAGTCTGGTCTGTCAAATTTTTTGAAGGCCTGAGTCTGGTTTGCGGCCTGCCATAGGCTTATTTTTTAGGCATGAGTTTGACCTTTTGAAAGCCTATACGGTCTGCTAGCTTGGTTAAAAGCCTATTTCATAGGAACATCTTTTAATAAGCAATGTGATCTAAGTTTAAATATACTAGCAAACTAATATATCAATTAGATTAAACTAATATATTGTATCATATTTCAATTCTAGTTTATAATAATACATTTAAATATACAAAAAATTAATGTATACTAATAAGCTTAAATTACTGAAAAAGTTAACAAATTTTTATTTTAATTCAAAGTACAAAATATAATATAATATAATAAATAATATTATTCATATTTACTTAAATAGGTCGGCATAATAAGCCTAAGAGGCTTTTTGAATGGCTTGTGGCCTGATCTTTTAAGCTAAATATACTTTTAAAAAAGTCTAGGCCTTCTCTGTTTAAGAAAAAAGTCTGACCTGGCCTGTTGTAGGCTAGGTTGTAGGCCCTTGTAGGCCGGTCTGGCCAATTCCCATCCCTACGCGGAACCAATTACACACTTAGTTAAAATTGATTTAAAAATTAACATCCATGCTTGAAAATTACAAAATTTAGAGTAATTTTTAAGATAAAGTAAAAACAGTTTTTTTATTAAATTCCAAATATTCCAAGATAGTAGATCAATTTTATTTTTATTAAATCACCGGAATCAAAATCAGATCTTTTGACAATTTTTGTTTCTTTTGAAAGCAGAGAATAGTAGAGAAATAAATAATCTCCACAATTGCCCAGGAAGTAAAAATCATGTGAGATAAACAATTAATTAAAGATGAAAAACGAATTACCAAATGAAGTTCATGGTTCATCACCCATAATCTATGCAGACCGTGTGTGTACTCAGTAAAAGTAGACTAGCTTTTCTCACTTTGAATTTACTACCATAAAATGCTTTTGTCGTTGACAATGAAGAAAAGATTGAACGATATTATTATTTCTCCATTGGGAGAAGAAGGGAGAAAAAGATTGCTTTCATATTGTTAAAAGGAATAAATTCATGCCTTTTTACTACTACAAACAAACATTTTCAACTTCTTCCCCTTCTCAATCCCTTGCAAAGAAAAAGCTAAATAGTTAAATTAAAAAATAAAAACTAAACAAATGTATGCAACAAATTAAAAACAGGTCATACAACTATATAAAACTAATCTTTCAAAAAAAAAAAAAAAACTATAAAACTAACATTTCTCAGCATCTTCTATATAAACATATGTATAATATTGATTTTTTTTTTGGATCATTCATTTTCTGGATCTCCATTTGATGACAAAAGCATACAAAAACATTTTTTTTTTCTAGATATAATATATCAAAATACCCCCGGTTTTCTCTCATGTTCTTCGACTAACAGATAAAAAATGATGAGAAAAACGGGGTTATTTTGGATAAACATGAACGAAAATTATAATACAAGAAAAAATGATAATAAGAATTCGTTATTCTACTTGTTGATTAGTTGTGGAGAGGATCTGGGCAGCTTGGTACTTTTCTTTTGCTATCATCAAACCCCATTTGTGTTTCATTCTTGTTGCTTGAACGAAAAAAAGTCCTTCCTTTGAAGTACTTATTCAATAGATCTTTGTTGTTGATCTTGTTATGCATAACTCCTTGGTTGAATTCCACGTTTGCCACATCATTTCCTGGGAATATACGAATAGCTCCAACCTGGCACGAGTGGCAGCAGACCCACATCTGTAATAACGTTGTTGCCAAAAACATCACCATAGAGAAATACAAGAGTTTCCTTCCACTACCAAACCACATGGCCACACAATAATAGTACACATAAATTTTGAGCCTTTGGGTGACTCAATTGCTTAACACCTGTTTCAAATTATGTAGAGGGAAATTTTCTCTATAGCTCTGAGTTTGGCTGTGTGTATGATATATTGTATTGAAATGAGAAGATGAGAGTCAAAAAACAAATGAGTCAATTGACGGCTAAGTATATATTTTATGAAATATAGAGATGGAGCCTCATGTTATGACCATCCCATACACACACTGGCCCACGTGAAAAGAAATCCTGCAATGGTCGATAATACCAAATTATATTATTAGTTTTTATTGGCCAAATTATATATTATTAGTTTGTAACATAATTGTATCACTTAGGCACATGCCTTTCCCTATTCATTAGTGTATTATTATATCTCATTAGAAAGACCTATTTTTAGATTTTGGTTATTACTAATTAAAACATATTGTTACGACTCAAATAACAAAAGAGTGCATTTGATATCACATTTAAAAGAAAATAGAAACTACTCTTAGATGAAAATACTCCCACAACATTGGCTAATAAGAGATTATTTCGGTCATTAGTAGATCAAATATCACATTTAAAAGATGAAATGATTTATCTTAAATTTATAGTAGTTAGGTTTCGCCTTTGAAATTCACATGTCGGTGGGAGACAGTTGAAACAAGAAGTGAGAACGCAACTTTGCAAACTGTGCCTACGAGAAATCCGTGACTTGGATGTTTTAATATTCAGGGAAACCTTGGTCAAGAAAAATATATATACTTTTTCTTTTGAGGGGAGGTTGTAGTTATTAAGGGAAACCTCTGTCAAAAAATATACAGTATATATTCAAGGAAACATTTTGTTTGAGTCATAAAAAGGGATCATTTTGTCAAAAAGTTATATATTCATTTAAAGTTTTTTCTAGATTACCTTAGAAGAATGGTGGGTAATTTATCCACCAACCAATGAAAATGAACAATTTATTGGGAGGTTAAAATAGTTTATGGATACCACCTAAAAATGTGAATGTTCATTAGTTAAAGTAAATTATCCATCATTCTTTCATAGGTGCTCTAGTTGTCACCTTCAGTTAAATTTGTTATGGGTGCGTTTGTATAAGATTTTTTTTAGAAAAAAAATCTAGTTTAAGAAAACCATTTTTGTTATTTTGAAGTGTTTGATTATGATAGAAAAAATTATCAAATAAATAGTTATCTAAATTTGATAATTATTGTTGAGGGTGAGAGAGATTGATTTGGTTGTTGATGATGAAAGGTCCGGATTTGGTTGTTATTGATGATGATGATGATGAATGCGTTTTGATGAAGAATGTGTTAAGAAACAACGTTTGAAGGTTTTGGGATGGGTTGAGAGAGAGAGTTAATGATTAAAATTAACTTAATTAAGTTTTTAATAAAAAGAATTCTAAATTGAACAAAAATATTGAAAAAGAATTGAATAATTCTAACTAAGCATGCCACATGTGCAATTTTATACAATCGGGACATCATGTGAACATGTTTGTACAAGTCACAATCAGATAGGATCAAAGTTAAATACCAAATAATCTAGATTTTATAAGGTTGGAATCTAAAAAAATAATTACAGAGACTAAGTCATAACTTGCTAATATTACATGGAATAAATATTTGCTTGATAGTTTTTTGTTTCAATCCAATTTCAAGAATCTTTTAGTTGAATTTTTCATCTATTATTGTTTCATAAGAGCACTGGAGTGCAAGATTGATAAAATGAACGCACATTCAAACACATGGAAATCATGTCAAGTGAAACAAGTCCAAATTAATAAACAAAGAGACAAACGAGTTTTTTAATCTTTTTTTCTAATATTATTAATTACTAAATAGTATTGATCAAAATAATAATTTTATCTTGCCATCAATTTACTTCTTCAAAATTGGTCATCCTCATCATGTTTTAATAAGAGGTGCTATCTAGCAAGAAACATATAAACACACTAGTTTAGGGATAACTCCATGTATTATCATAAAATATGGCAGGTGAATATCAGAAAATTTGAGATCATTTCACGTTTTGACTAATGTATTTGTGTTAGCACAAACTAGTTGCAACTTTAAGCAGTTTCCTTTTCATCAATAATTTAAAAAAAATCAATTTATCCCCTGTTAGGGTCGGAAAAACTCGTGAAACATATAATTTACACCACAGTACTACATCAGCTTCTTTACAATATATAAGAATTTGGAACTCTTCGTTCTTTCTGGGCTGTCGAACATTGAAGGTGGGAGAGGAGAATCCATGTGCACCAATCTATACAAACTCTTGTGCTCGACTGGATCGGTCCTACTATATTCAACTGTGTTCTTCCCGCTAATCAAAATTGCTTTTCTAATTGGTAAAATTGACTAGAGACATAATCGACATTAATTCGCGAGCCTTGGTACGTAGCTTGAGAAAGTATATACTCCTCACAAATCCTTTCCCAACTTCACCTTTCAAAGGTCATGTCCTTCCTCAACCATCAGACGGAAGCAATAGCAGTATGTTCAAAATCAAAGCATTTTAATTGTACTCACCTCTAAATATTTGATAAAGCACCTTGATGCAACTTATTTTTAATCAAAGCATGTCCTTTAGCAACTTGTGTTCCTGTTACATTTCCAACGAGAGTATAATTTGATAAGTTAAGTTTGTGCCAATGAAGACGATAACATGAGGGGGAAAGGTCAGATTGAACATAAATTTCTAAGCATACTGAAACCAGAATATGTTTTATCATGCACGCAGAAAAACCTGCTATGCCTAATGAAATTGTACATTAATATTGCCTAGCTACAAATGGTTATCATTGTCAATTATGTTATCCCCCTCACCCTTGAACCATTTTATGAATGTATAATTCTCTAAGAAGTATGCTATTGAAAACCATACCGTGACCAATATTAGTTTTAGAGACAGACATTACATTACAAATGACAGAGAGGTATGCAATCTAGAAACTAGTACAGGTCTTAATTATGAAATAAATATATAAACAAAACTCAAATTATATCTAGTTTAAAGAATAACCAACCAGTGCACTAGGTGAAAATCCAGTCCAAGTCTCAAATTGTAGCCAAGAACATCACTGGCCCTACATTTTGCCCATTCTCTCCCTGACCTTTTCTTCTTAGCTAAAAGTAACCTGAAAATCCAAACACTTACCATCAAGAAATTTAAGTATATTTCCTAACACCGAAATTAACAAGTTTTTACTTTTTTTTTTTTATATTGAAGAGAGGAAAACCTTGAAAAATAACAGACTACAAAGAAATCAACAAGTTTTTACTCTCTTCCTTTTTACTTTTTACTTGTCGCATTTACATAATTTTTATGTTCCTGTTTACTTATCGTTTTCATAAGTTCAATGAAATATTATTTATAAATTTATCCACAATACCCTTAGTTATTTATATACTGCAGAGAGAGAATTAGATGAAATGAAACCATAAATGATTAATGGTATTATAAGAAGAAGAAAAAAATAGTGGTGTCAAAAGTAACAATTTAATGATTGCGTTGGGAGATACTGAATGTCTTTCTTAGAAACAGGGCCAGCTTTGTGCAAGTGAGGGGGAAAGGTCAGATTGTACATAAATCAATCATTGTCAATCATTGAGATGAAGCAAACTAGAGATATCTCATGAACCCTTCGGAAAATATATATACTGGGTGTATAGAACATGGGTAAAAAGAGAATTTTTGGGGCCTAAAAAGAAATTCTCTATTTTGTAAAGCAATCTTGGCCCCCCTTAAGTGACTAGGCCCAATCTATGGTAGGGGTGGCAAAAATAACCACGAACAGTACTAAACTACCAAACCGAGTTAAACCAAAGAGTGAGCGATGTTGTTTTTAACTGCCTCAAAAGTGAGATATTCAACTTGGTATTACTCGTGGTTCGTTTTGGATGACTGATAAGAAAAAGCTGATTAAATCCCGTCCAATTTAACTGTCTTATTCTGATAAAAACAAATCAAAATATATATAAATGGTTTGGTTTGGTTAGTAGTTTTTAGAAAAAGACATTAAAAAACATCTAATAATATTCAATTTATGGTGTGTTTAGTATTTTGTGGACTAGTTTACGATTTTAATTTAGATATGTTTGAATTTTAACACATCCTACTAGAAGTGATATCCCTACAGTTTCTTCTGTCTTGAGTCTTTTTTTTTTTTAACAAGTCTATCTTGAGCCTTTGGCTCCTTTAGTAAAAAAATAAACATTATACTAGAGGCTTCGAAATTGAAATTGATTTGGCTAGATTCACGTACATATTTTATTTTGGATATATTTATTTTCCTGTCTATGAGAACTCATTTTTGGTTATACACTGGTTTTAAAATAATCCTCTAGAACATAATGTTATAAGATATTGTCATCTGCAACTGCAGTTGCCACCGTATTATAAAGGATTTTAGAGTTTAAATTACCCAGTCTGTCAAAATGTTTCTTGAAAGTGTTGACAGAATACTTCAATCTCGTATAGCCAAAAAAAATAGACCATAGATATAATTAGGGAAATGTTAAGGCACAAGTTAATGATTCAAATATAGAAAAAAACTTATTACAATGTGTGCATTGCATTTAATAGTTAATTTTTTAATCATTTAAATGCATAAAATTTTCTTAATATATATCCTAAGGGCACAAGTTAACATTAGCCGTATAATAAAAAAAGTTCAACTAAGATATAAATAAAGTCGAATAGAAAAATACTTCAGCAGCTAGAGATAAATATCAGTTGCTTCTAATGGATTCAACTTCAATTAAAGGCCATTAATCCTTCTTTGTTCACAGAAGTGTAAACATAAACTCAAACAAAGATGCTTATAATTAGATAACTTGGGTAAGTTAATTATATAACATTGACATATATATTTGTAAAATTGACATGAAAATAGTGAAATTAATTTCGTTCTTAGCTGCCTAAACAAAGCTGAAAAACTTGATAATATGTTGTACTTGTACCTCTTCTACTCCAATTCAAATCTCTTTCCATGTAATGGAATTGGAATTTGATTTTTGAGATTCCAGATATCATCATCCCAAACAACATCATTATAAAGAGCATTATTAAAAGCTTCACCTATGAAATCCATATCCCACCCAGGGAACCAAGTTGAACCCCATGACATTTGTTCATCCACAACACCTCCCAACCATGGCATATATTCCTCCCAATTCCAATTCACCACATTACTATTCATATTCACACCCTCCCTTATTGTTGTTGTACCCTCACTGCTTTCCTTCCTCTCGTCCTTCTCCATCTTTTGTTCACCCTCTAATTTCTTTCCTTTTTTCTTCCCCATTGCTACCACATCTTCAACATTGGGAAGATTCTTGGGGTTGTTCACAGTTGCACCTCTTTGCCTCTTCATCTTGAATTGAATCTAGCTAATTTGTGAGTAATTGAGAAAAGTAAAGGTGAATATTGGTTGTATTTATAGAGGAAGTTTGTTTAATTGGGTGGCTACTTGCTATAGGTACCACAAGCAGGGGATAAAGGAGAACATGTTGAGTGGTGATGTGATGTGAGCTGTTTTTCAAGGATTTACTTGTGTGTCATGTCATCATGTGTAAATTATTATTCTTCGGTCTTAATATTAAGGGTCTAATTTTAAAGTTTATTTGTGTTTTAATCATCAATCATAAATTATTAATTTTTTATGGATGTATTTTTTATAGAGATTCATAATTTGTGTTCTACGTACTCCTTAAGACACAAATTATATCACAACAATCATGTATTCATATTTTTTAAAGGGTTCGTGGTAACAAACATCTTTTAAGACTTGTTAAAGATTTAAAAATGTAAATAATTGTTAAATTTTATGTTCAAAAAATTGCTTTTAAAAATTTCAATAGATTGAATACATGATTTCTAAGATAAAGTTTTTTCTTTGAGCATTTCCCTTTTTTAAATACAACAATTACACTTTTTTTTGTCAAATTTCCACTTTTTAATTCTTCAACATGTGTCCTTAATGTATAAATTAGTAAGACCCTGTTTTATTTATTGTATTTTAACTCATTTATTTATAATTAATAAGGTGTGTTTATATATGAAACTTATTTTATCATTAAAATTCATATAACTTTAACTTTTTAATACCTCACAATTCAAACCTTTTTTTTAGAAGCAAAAAGAAATTTAGTAACAAATATAAGAAGTGGTAAAATAATTAAACTTTGTAGTAATGAAATGGAACGAATAGTTAATCGGCAATTCCATTATTTTTATTTTGCTAAAACAGATTCATTATTTCTTGACACTAATTTGGAACAAAACGACAAAAAATCTCACCCTTGGGAGAACGTAATGGAGCAAGTACCAAGTAGCTCCAACTAGAACAAAGTCAAACACTTCATCTAGCCCGTTTCTCTTTATGTGGGTGCAATGCAATGAATTTTTTCGGTGAAAATGAGGTCGATATTATTAAATTAAGTTAAACCAAAGATTATCCCACTTTTTGATTTGCAGTTATCACCGTTGCCTATTCAATCTTGTTTAAAATCATTGCCTCCACGTGACTCTGCCTACACTTTGCGATTCGCTAACAACTGCTACTAGCTTCTTTACTTTTTTTGAACAACTACTTGCTCATTTCGATGATTTTGTTTTTTATTGTTCAAAACTTTTTATAAATAAAAGAATGCAAATGCTGATAAGTATTTTTAAAATAAAAATTTTGTCTTAGAAATAATGTATTTAAGTCACTGAAACAATAAAAAGTAGATTTTTCTACATAAAAGTTATCATTTATTTCTATTTTTGAATTCTTAATGAGTGTTCTTAGAACACTTATTAGTATAACCTATAAAATAATGGAAAAACTAATGAGTGTTTCTCTAACATTCTTTAAGAATTATAAATGAATAAGTTTTTATGAAGATTTGTTAATTCAATATATTGAAAATTGAAAACTAAAATATTTATCGTTTTTAAAAAATATTTTCTTAATTTAGAATGGTTAAATAGTGTCTCGAGGACACTTGTTAGTAAGACCCATAAAAAATGTTAACATATGTCTCCCAGACATTTATTAAAGAGATAAATATAGCAAAGCTATTTTAAAATTTATATAATTAAACTTTTAAAAATATAAAAATATATTTTTCAATACAAATTTTTGTTTTTTTCTGTTAACTAATGCCTCAAAACATTAGAGACATTAGTTAACATAATCTATAAATAAGTAGATTGAGAAATGTAGTCACTCTTTTGGGAAAGGTAAGTATTAGCTAAAGCAAAAACTTTGAGTTTTGAACGGACTCAGTTATCTTAAGACGGAGGTAATTGTCATTAGAGAATGTTATCATGTGCAATTGTGACATTGATTAAAATTTTAAAATAAGTAAATTTGCATTAAAAAATAGTGTAATTATTGTCAAGAGAAAAATAAAAAATTTGTCAATACAAATTTGTATTTTAAGGGGTTCTTTAATCAATCCACTTGGATACTGTTAGAGTCCTACATCGAATAGATTAAAGTGTTTGATGATATTAAGTCATGATGCTCTTTCATCTAATAGACTAGTCTTTTGGACCATGAAAAGGCTGCATATAGGTTGGATTAAAATGTTCCACTTAGTACTGAGTAAAGTCTCTGAAAAGGTTAGTGTCAATAGAGAGAAAGTTGTTGTGAATGTCCACTCGTAATGGCTAGATTAAAGTGTTTGATATGATATTTAAGTCATGATACTCTTTTACTCCCTCTGTTTTAAAATGAATGACGTTTAAGGTTTTTACACACATATTAAAAAATGCATTGATTAAAAAAAAAAGATGTTATTTTACGAAATTATCCTAATCAACTATTATTTTGTTTTTAAATAAAGAAAAAAAAATAGTTTAGAAGTAATGTATATAGTCTTAATTTTAGGAGTATAATTGAAAATCAAGCATCATTATTGCATTGAAAACTGAAAGTATCATTTATCTTAAAACAATTTCTTTTGCTTCGAGAATCATTGAAGATGGTAAAGTGTGGTAGTAAACATTTGAGAGGGTAGAGCAGTAAAATGGGCGTTTAGATATTAGAATGGGATAATAGTGGTGTGTCATTAATGCCAAAGGCAAAGGTTTTACATGTTGGCCAAGCGGCATGCCGCCGTAGTGTCTGCTCACCAATGAATTGAATTTGAAAGAGATATTTTTATGAATTGAAAGTTGAGTGCTGCTTTGTGTCAGATGCGTGCCTTCGATTTGCATGAACAAGGAACATGCCTACTACTCCAATACTAGGACCTCTGATTGATATTCTATACTTTTGCATGCATGCTCATCTGTCGGCATAAACTCCAAACTATATTGTGGGACCCTACAAGCCTACAACAAACCAACTATTGACACTTGACAAGTAGTCAATCTCATATATATAATAATGCTGCAAAGTGGCTGTGTATTCCTCATTTCTTTTAAATTAATCCTTAAGGTTAATGAATGTAATTTTCATTTAATTTTTCTTTGAAAAATGATTTTTAAAATAATATAATTAAATATGATAAAAATTGACTTTTTTCTTATAATTTGGGACAAAGAAAATGAATACTCTCTGATCCTATATGTATAAGAAAATTTTCAAACAAATATTTGGTTCTATTTATAATAAAAAGTTACAACTTTTAAGTTATATTTATTGTCTAAAAAACTTCTTTATCCCTAATTTAATGCTTCTTTTCAATATTATTGGATATATTTAATACTTCATAAATTTTTGTGAGAACATATTTATAAAAATATTTAAAAAGTTAAAACAACCGATTATTATCTTAGTTTTGATGATTTTTTTTCATCTTATAATAAGGAATCGAGGAAGTATAGTTTTGAGACGGATTATATTAGTACAAGATTAGTTGTGTCAACAAAAAAGTTAGAATTCATAATAACTCATACTCAAGTGCAATTCTAAAAGCATCTTCAATGAGGGTTCATTATTTGACAAGGATCACTCGTCGTTAAGGACCTTCCATTGAAGAAAGACAAAATGAGTCAATATTAAGCAACATATAACTATATAAGGATAATCTATCTCATGGGCAACTAACGAACCATACGTGTAAAAGAAGAAATAAAATATGTAGTGGTTGGTACCACTTGCAAAAGAAGTAATAAATTATTTTTGTATAATGATGTAAAGTTAGTGGGACCTATTTATGTACATTTTATTGGAGTCTTTGTTAGTGTATTGTTGTTGGAGTCATTGAGCCTTTAATAAATACTTTCATTAAAAAATTATAAATAAATGATGTATACATGTATGGTCTATTTTTGTTTTTTGTCTAGTAACTCAGTGGCTAGAGCTCACACAACTAAATATGAAAAAGTGGAGTATCTGGAGTTCGAACTCCAACCCATGCATCAATTATGCAATGTCCCAACCAATTGAGCTAAACTCACGGAGAACATGTAGGGTCTATTTAATAAGTCCTTATTAGTGATGCTCTAAGTTTCCATGTGAAATTCACAATTAATGAGTGGCTTCTAAATATTATGGTGGAAGAGCTCTAAAAACTCATGCCGACAGTTGACCGTTGCTTGATAAAAGTACGCTATAGACTTTTAATATTTTTTTATGGGTCTTGTTAACCATTGCCCTCAGGGCAATAGTTAAGGAAGGCAAAAGTAACATGTTTATATTGATTTCAATAACATTTTGACTTTTAAAAAGTTAAATTTATCACTTTTCATCATTTTTCAATACTGTATTTCTATTTTTATCCCCTTATCCAATGTCCCAAGGACAATGGTTAGCATTCTCCTTTTTTTATTTGGAAAGAATTTGGTATATACTTACTGTATTTTTTTTTACGCTTACTCTCACGTTTACTCTTTTGTCGTGGTAGAAAAATATGTGCAGATTTTACCACTTTATGTGATATATGTATTTAAAATGCAGGGAAATGTTAAAGAGTGTCTTTGGGGTATTGGATAAAAGAACAAAATTGAAATTTTGTGTTAGAAAGTGATAAAAACCGGTCAAGTGAACTTGTAAAAAGTTTGCAAATTGTTGTTTTCAATGCAAAACTATTAATTTTGGTTACTTTAACTATTGCCCTGAGCGCACTGATTAGCAAGACCTTAAAATGTACTCCCTCCGATCCTATATATAATAAAAGGTTCTTTTTCTAGGTACATTCAATAATCAATGTATTTAGTCTACAATGAAGACTAGATACATTAATTATTAAATGTATTTAAAAAAAGAATTTTTTCTTATATATAGGATGGAAGGAGTATCACCTACATGAATCTTTTCACATTGAAAGACGCGAATTCTATCATCTAGACTACTTGATAAAAAAACCGAATGTTTGAGAAAGCGAGTGTTTATAACATTTTTTCACTAGTATAATGAGAATTTTCTTTTTTAAGAATGAGATTGCTGTAAAGTTTTTATTATAAATAAACAAATTCTTGATTTTTTACAGAAAAAGTTCAGGACACACATAGAGACGTAAATAGACTTGGGATTATTGACGATATTGAATTTAATTAGGCAGTTGGAAAACGGCGTCAATTTGTTTGCTAAATTATGTTCCTGGCGCTACACAAGTGTCCAACCACATTAGATGCCTCAAGCAAGTTGCGTTCCATTGTCCAACCAACGTGGAAATTGTTTTGTATGCCATAATAATCTTTTCTTCTGTAAGCCGACAAAAAAATATTCTTTTTTAAATCCATTTTAGTTCAAATTAAGCTTTATATAACATC
>Ga0315913_1004485_pt1 | contig 16897 bp, 8 predicted proteins | sample MpolsnodulesMG_FD_207736 | JGI IMG/M metagenome (GOLD analysis project Ga0315913, IMG submission 207736) | Medicago polymorpha root nodule microbial communities from Los Angeles, California, United States - small nodules | ecosystem: Host-associated > Plants > Roots > Nodule | place: USA... | reverse complement strand
GGTTTTGCATTATTGGGTCTTTGCTTGTATGTCCATGCATCATAAATCATATTGAGTCATATGAGAAATGTAAAAGGAGGTGTACTTTTACATAGTTGAATTGTAAGAGGAGGTGTACTCTTACATAAGATGTTCGGTTGGCATCTAGTTGTCGGTGATATGGTACCACATGCATATATGTGTCGTATATAGGCGCATGTCATATTGGCATGAGTCTTAAGTGATGTTTGATGAATATATACTCGTGACATTATAATTGTTGTGTGTATATGCACATGAAAGTTAATTGCTCCTGATAATTAATTGAGACTTAATTTGATTCCTTTATGTCAAACTGTTTATGTTGATTATGATTGATGTGAAGCTTACCCCCAGTGGTTTTGACCGCCTACCTGTTTGTATGAATGGGTAGACAGAGTGCAGTAGTAGTTTGCTTTTGGTGAGTGCTTGGATAGCGGGAGCTAATCTCCGTTATCGTTTCTTGTAGTCTTAGATTAGGCTCTGATTAGGATGTGGGTCTTTATGTCTTTGTTGGATTTATTTGTTATTGAGATTTGACCCATATGTCGGGATTTGGAGATTTTATATGATGATGTATATTGATCTCATGGCATGTATACTTTGGAGATGTATGATTTATATCTGCTGCAACTGTTGATGAATCTTATATATGCATGTTGTTTGAATTTTGATGTGAAGACGTAGCGTCTATTTCTTGAATAAATGCTTTATTTGCGTGTTTTATCGCTTTAATAGAAATAGGGCGTTACAACTACAACAAGAGTTACAACAACACAACCTCCAACTACCTGACACTGACCTCCGACCAGGTACACTATAAGACGAGTTGAACCTAGTTGAGTAGGATGAGGTAGAATTGTCCCGGTTAGGAGCCCTTTTGTAGAGAACACAAACACTGCGTTGACACCTTGCAAATTGTGCTACGCTTTTTCACTATATCAGCTCCATTGGTTACCAACTTGGACTGCATCTTCTCTAGGTTCATCTATGTTGTCGTAGTCTTCTTCTTCATCGTGATTTTCGTTGATTGTTAGGTTTATGTTGTGGTGTTTGTTTAAACCACTTGGTGAGTGGGTTCTTGGGTCAACCCCAGATAACCCTTCTTGAATTGTCCACCAAGGATTAGCCAGGACTGTGGTTGTCATATTTCTACAATTAAGAAGAAAAAGATGATGGTTTTGTTGATGAGATGATGAGCAACCAATTGAGCTTGATTAGGTTTGTTTGATTTTAGTTGTTTGTTGTGATGTATGAGATATAGGGATGAAACAAAAAAGTCTAATACAATAAGAGAGCTGAAAATGGAACAAAAGGGATAAGTATGTTTATGATGACCTAACATATGATGCTCACTCACTAACTCAAATGGATGAAGATAGGGTAAAAGAGAATGAGGTGCTTAGAAGAAAGAATTGGATGCAAATATTGGGTGGGAATCAAGTAAAGGGTTTGATTTAAAAACCATTGTCTAATTTTTTTTCTTCATAACTTGTTTTTTTATTCTATTGGTTACAAGATAGAAGAGATACCAAACCTTTCACAGACTCAACTCAAGTACAAAGTGAGAGAATTAGAAATCAAAAATTAGAACATAAACTGTGAGACAAATGTGTTATAATAATGGAGTAATTAGAGAAGAACACGAGAGAAAGGATGACAAATTAAGGAAAGAATAAGTGTTTATGAATGAATTAATTTCATTATTTTTGGTGTGAGGTGTGTTGTTGTTAACATGAGGGGATAAAATATTTGTTTTCTTACTTAATTTATTGATTTTGTCTTTAATTAACATTGTTCATAAATTATAAAAAAAAGTCTTACATTGCTTAAAAATTGAGATTAAGTGTAGTTTATAAGCATCAATTTTACTTAAATCATACCAACAAAATCGTAATTGTTTACACAAGACTCAATGAAAAAAAATCAAAAAAATGTGAAGTTGGAGGAATTAGATTACATTGATCTAGCATTTAAGTGATGTTGCACCACTCAATAAAATTTAGCGAATACAAAATTTTAAAATATCTATGGTTGAACTGAACATTTATACCAAATCGCACTAGCAAAGTATATCATAGTAAATGCACAGTTTTATCATCGCAATAAAATATTGATCCCACATGGACTTGTGAATCTCAAGGTTTATTTGATGGTTAGTGGTTTCAAACCAAAGAGAATATTTATAGGCTAAACACTATTACATTCATGCATTAACATCATATTGAATAATAATTATACAAACAAATGGCGAAAAGAAAAACCACTAAACATGAGTTTATAGAGCAACTACGGTTGTAACCCACCATTACGGTTGATCGTAACAATTTATGTTTTGAATGCATGATCATTTGCCTTCTCCCATCATTTTTAGATAACGATTTTGAAACTTGATGGTTTGATTTCTCAAGTGGGTGTTGGGTTATTTTTCACTCGTTCATTGAAAACAGCCTTGATTGCATTAGGTCTTGGTTTGGCCAAAAGGCTTGGTAGATTCTAGTATCTTCTTACACCATTGAACCATATATCTCTCATATTACCTATTTATTAAAAATATAGTAAAAAGAAAATAAAACTTAAATAAAAATATAATTTTGTAAAACAAAACATTATTAGAAAATACTATAAAATAGTGTTATTACCTAGTCATAAGTTGTAAATAAATGGTATTCCTTTTCCCTAATTTCCGTACACCATGCACATAGCGAGGTAAAACCTCCACCATAAACGCCCGAATTCGAAAGATTAGCTCTTCATGGCAACCACACCATAATTAGTTTTCGAGAAGATCAATGAATTTTAATGAAGCATAGTTTTTCTATAGTTTTCCCATTTCAAGATTAATTTCCAGCCCCAAGTCCAAATATTCTTTATGCAATGACATCGCAAAAAGTTTTAAGAAAAATTCACTTAACACATTACCTAATCAATACATAGGACCAAAAAATGATTTCTCTAAATTCTCAAGTTTTTTTGATATCATAATGTTGAACCAATCTCCTTCGATACCTCTCATCAAGCCCATCCCACAAATATCCCTCTACTATAGAGATTTCCAACTTAACCTTGTACCTCTCGACACGTTCGAATCAACTCATATTCCAACCCCATGTTTTGGAAATATCACTTCCTTCCATGGAGATTATTTTAGCTCCATCAAAAGCCACTGTCTCCACTTTGTCAAAAGTGGCATGTTCATATTTCTTAAATATTTTAGGGTTAATAGGTCTTTACCCCCCTGTAATATAGGTCATTTCTGGTTTTCCCCCCTGTAAAATATATTTTTTGATTTACCCCCTGTAAAATATTTTTGTTTTGATTTTTCCCCCAAGTCCAAAGACCACCTTCTCTCCTTTGGATACCTACTAGGGTCTTCAAGCAAGAACCAAATTTCTTAGCACCGCCTTACTTACCTCCCAAAGTTATACATCAATTCTTTCAAGATTTGACTATACTCTCAACCGCCTCCACCACTGGTTTCTATGTAGAAACCTTCTTTGGATATGCACCTGCCGATAGTCCAAAATAAATGAAAGGTAACTCCCTAGACTTTGAGATTCAAGAATTTAGAAATGGTGTTAATAAAACCGAGTTATAAAAGCGATATTTAGTATTATAGATGTACTCAATATTATTATGAATTTAAAGTAGAAAATTTTAAATCTTGAATAATGCATATAGTATGGTACATTTTAATAAAGGAAAACGGTTACAAGATCCCTTAAGACATTGTATTAGGTGGAATAATGAAGTTGAAGTCAAGCTACCACATCATTTAGACCAAATGTTGCACACCACTTCACATTGCAAGGAAAGATAGAGGAGCGGTTTCTAGCTTTACTTCGACAGAAAGGGGATAGATCGAAAGAATTGAACTAGACCAGATCAAAAAACCTGATTCTTTTGCAGCTGCATGAAGATAGGTTACAGCAGAAAAGCAATCCCTCCGGTAATGCAGGAAAGGGCGATAGTTTCACGATCCCATCCAACAACTTGTTGGGAGTAGGGGCATCCAAGCTTGCCTAACCTAGCTTTGACTTTGTCTCCCAGGATTCACCACAAGTTGGGTTTGAGAGTCGTGTGATGGGTGACTATCTTGCACGGTTCAGAGAGCACTTTTAGTCAGCGTTGGTGAATGGAAGCCCCCGCTCTAGCATGGGGAATCGCTAGTAATCCCGGCACCGCTCATGAAAATAGTATATGTTGACAAAACGTAACATTAGGAGAAAGTTCTTATTGTCCTTTCTCGACACGACCCCGACCTTGCGTCAATCAAGGAAAGTGGCAAAAAGCCTCTACGGGCTAGCCGGGCCTAAAGAGACGATTCCTCAACACCATCACACAAGACACAACAAATCGAGACTTCCAGAGCTAAAACACTACACTTAGATCAATTTATTCTCGTTGGAATCCGATCAAGAAGGAGTTTCCAAGAGAAGACCATTACTTTTGACGAAGCTAGGATCTTTCCAAGGTGACCAGACAATTGCTTCTCAATACCATTCTGAGTGTCCCCACACACCAACAATCTTTCTAGCATCTTATAAGTAGACTCCACTGTAAACATATCATCCTCATCTCGTCTCCACTTCCAAAAGTCTTCTTCTTGAGACCACATATGCACATCCAACAAGGTAGTAAATCAACCTCCCAAACAACAATCGTCGCCTCCAATAGAACTCCAATAACCTTTTCCCTTCATTTGACACCCATATGCCCTTAAATTTTGCTGGTTGTTGGTTGGAAATTGCATAAAGTTATAGGTATTAGACACAAAGCAATAAATTCCCCCTCCAAGGATCATTCCAAAAATTAGTATTCCCTTCATTATCAACCTTTCTCACCACCTCCTATTGAGCCAATTTGACCCAATGAAATCCTCTAAATTCCCGATATATTTCCACCATCTTAATGCATACTAAGTCAAAGACTAACTACCCCAATCCAACAAGCTACTAATGTGAAACTCATATTTCTCAACTAGAACCTCTTTTCAATTTGCATTATGCTTTGAATCAACCGTCATCTTCGTTTTGGCAATAGGCCCAAATTGATCACCCTAACATCCCTCACACCTAAATTTCCATTACCTCTTGGTTGGAAAATTGTTCTTCGTTATACCAACATAACTTATCATGTACACCTTCGTCGATATTAGATTAAGAAGAAAAGTTCGACCACCAATGTTATTAATTTATTCTCTCAAAAATTTAACTTTCGTCTCAATCGCTCCAATAGCAGCTTCCAAGTAGATAGGTTCCTCAGATTTGCCCCAACCCCAAATATTTGAACAAAAGACCTCCTTCATTACAATTCAGAAAATTACACGTCATTGACGTAAACTCTTGTGACACATTCACCCTCACTAAACAACTTTTGAAAATGTCACTTTCAAACCCGGCTTTATCTCAAAACCTCTTGAAAAAACCATGAACATATTCTTTTGATTAAGGTGAGATGTAATGATGTTTTTATTGAAAAAAAAAATATCATAGAAAAGGAGATGATTTTATTTCTCTTAAAAAATGGAAATGGTAATGTCGTGGCCTTATTTTTCGTGTCATGTTTTCCAGGTTTTTCTAGTAAATTAAGGTATTTTAATGTTTTTTAATTTATAAGTGATGCTATGGATCATGTATTAGATTTAATATGATTTAATTAGTTTATCTAATGGACCTCCTAAAAAGTTTCAAATGTGAACCTTAACCATTTTTACTAAAATAATAAAACTTATAATAATAAAATATGGGAAAAGATGTAACGTTTTATTTAAGAGAAATGCTTGATGGTACGAGTGATATTTCGTGGAAAACAACGTACACGGCTTTTACGTGAAAAAACACTTAAGTTTTGAAATACTTCTCGCTCTCTCTCCAACTTCAAATTAACACGCATGACTCTTAGCCTGGGTCTCTCTCACGCCTTGTTCCCTTCCACTTGTAATTACCTTTTACCCATTTAAATAGAAAAATGATTTTTTGGATAAAGAAAAACAGAAGAAGAAAGGCACGTTTTACATCTTGAGGTGGTTATGTCAGTAATATCACTGAAGCAAGACACGTAGGTGGTGGTGGTATAGATAAATAAGATTATGAAGACGGTGATTATTGAGAAACTTTGCAGGAAATGATTGATAAGTAGTTTCTGGCGGGGAGCACAATTAATATTGCTCAGAAAGAAAGGATCCAATAAGTTCGTGCATTTTCGTGGGCATTATACTCGTTAATAAAAAATAATTGTTTATTTTGAAATGTTTAAAGAATACTACAGAAACACTCGTTAACAAAATGTAATATATATAAACCAAAGATCAGGAGTGTGAAGTAGAATGGTCACTACACCTAAACGTTGCTCGCCATAAACCACCCGAGAAAACAAAGATAATGAAATAAATGAGAGTCTATCACTTGGTCCCATAGCAAAATACACAATGAGTTCACTTGCTTCCCGCGTTATACTCCTCTTGGGGCTAGTTAACTATGTGCGAAAAATGTAGGATAAATTAATGTTGAATGTTTTGATTGTCCCATGTATGGTTATCTTGTTGGGGAATTTAGGGGTCAATGAGGGAAACAATGGGTTAATATTCCAAAACCATAAGAGAAAGATGTCATATCTCCACCAAAAATCTTGAGACATTTATAAATTCAACATTTTACTTCACTCCCATAGCAGAATCCAACACGGGATCCTCTCATGTTCCTCCACCAAGCAGCGAACAAAGGCTATGATATCACTCATTGGGGAGTTTAGGCGTCAACGGGGCCAATGCTTCAAGATCATAAGAGTAAGACCCACATCTCCACCTAAAATCTTAAGAAATTAGGAATATGAGTCACCTCTGTAATAAATTCAACATTTTACTCATTTATAGACGATGTAAGACTTAACCATTCTCACTTAAAACCTAGTGTCATTACTTTTTTTTTTTGGTGTAGAACTAATGCAAAATAGAAGGTTGGTCATGCTCTTTCAAAAAAAAAAAAAGAAGGTTGGTCATGTTGATAACAAAGAAGTTTAAGACCAACTTTATTGGGGTAATTATTGTTACATCGAGTGACTTGCACGATGCAATTTGTTTCTGGTTTTTGTCCTGCAAAGGGTACTTGCGAAAATGTGAAAGAGTTAGGTTTTAATTTGACACTTTGTCATTTGGGCAATATGAACCGCTAGAAATGAGAAGAAACTTTAGAGATTGGGAAGGGAGGTTTCTAGTACATGAGTAGAGCATGTTAAAGTACAATCTTAGAAACCGTTTTTGGTAAGGACAAAATGCATAGTCTATTTTATATGAGTGGTGTGTTGACTCTATAGATCGGTAGGGGCAGCTCCCTTCTATCTTTGGGGTACATTTATCTTTGCTATCACCTTCTCTTAGATTGTATATGAGTTTAGGTACCGCTCCAATTTAATGTGAATTTATTTGCTACTTCAATAAAATAAAACTTCACGGATACAAAGGAAAATTTGTAAAACAAGATGAGGTAAAAGGAAATATAATTTCTTTTGGGTATTATACTATTTTAATTTCATAAAAGAATGATGCTCTCAATATTAGTCATGTATTTTTACCACGTTCATAACCTAATTGGCAATAGTTTGTGTTTGGTACAACTTGTCCAAAAGGGGTTTGAAGCTCAGATGAAAGATTGCCGTTTATGGCTTCAAGATCACAATTATAATTCGATTGCTAAGGTGTTGCTTGAAGGCTAGCATAAAAGACGAATTTTGGATCAATCAAGGCATTAAGAGACAAAATGATTGTAAAAGTAAATGTCTTTTATATATCATCTCAATCAATCGTGTAAAACATCTCTTTTTGAAAGTATGCAAGAAGTTAATTTCCAAAAGGAGCAAAATTTAAGAGCGAACCAGTCTCTCCAACTTTGTTTCATACGACAAGATGTGTGTGGCCCAATTGATCCATCTTTCTTTGATGATAATAAATATGCTCTTTATTTTTATTTTATTTTTGAAATATGCCTTGGATGAATAAATTGCTCTTTAGAAATGATTGGAGAAAGGCTTAGCTTTATTTTCTATAGAAAAAATCCTAGACATTTGTAGCTTCTAAAAATTTCAAAGCTCTTGTGAAAAAGGAGAGTGGTTATGTAATTCAAATCTAATTATGTAAATCAAATCAAATAGAATTGTAAATCAAATCTAAGATTCAATAGAGGTGGACAATTCACTTCTAGAATCCAATAGAATATGTAAATAATATGAGATGGGGAAGCAAAGGGTCTTGCCCTCAGGATTAGGTGTCAAACTAAACTTTATTGGACACATGTCATTAGTCTAACAAGCTATATCAAACGCCCAAACGCTAGTCTAAAAACAAGTCTATGTAAGGCTATAAACAAGACCTTGGCCTTGAATTTTTTTACCAAGTTAAGCTTGAGTCTTACTAAGTCTAGTTCGGCTTAGCCTATTCTCGCTTATACATGAGATATTTGATGTATTGGTGCTCACAATACTCCTCTTTTATGTGATTAATGTGTATGAGTTTTGTGACTAAATCATTAGATAGAAAAACTATTTGTATTCAATCACAATAAAGTTCTCAAGTGATAAATAGTTGAGTCGAAAATTTGATAAATAATTAAGATAATTAATAAATAAACCAGTCTCGTTGAAATAAAGTATTTCAATATAGGAAAGTAATTTTCACAAGATTTTTTTTGAGGAAAGTAAGATTGTTAGGGACACTTTCATTTCCTTTTAACATTTTTTCCTTTCACTTTTTCTTCGTCCAAGCAAAGCATAAAAGAATATGAAGCCTTGAGTGGGTGAGTTGTGGTATGGTATAGATAGTGAAACTTGAAACAAAAAGAAGGGAATAGGAGTGATGGTGGCAGAGGAAAAGGAAGTGAGAGTGAGAGAGAGAGAGTGTGGGGTGATTGAAGGAAAAGGGTGAGGTGCTAACAGGGATTACCACATCACTGTTTAAAAAAGTAGGTAAGTGTTACTAGGGAAGGCAAGACCATGCGAAGAAAGTAAATGAAAACTGAGATTGGTTATAAATGAATGTTCCATGAGTACATGACAGAATGGTGAATCAGCTGTGTGTGTATGATGCAATGATTCTTCAAGTCAACTCTGTCCACTGTCCACTGATTTGCCTGACACGGTAACTCAAAGTTTAAATAGTGCATCAAGCTCCAGATTTCATTTCATGGATCATAATTAAATGTGGTAACTCACAGTCACAGACAGTGGTATCTTTTGATGCATGGTCCCATGATGCAGTACAGCCACAACTTTAATGGAAACAGGATTTCAACAGTGTGTGTGTGTAGAGCTGCAACAGATTTACATTTACTACTCAAAAAAATTATTATTTAGAATCTCATAGAGCTTGTGTACCTTTGATCTCTCATAGCATATAATTACATTACATCCAAATGCTGCATGAGAGGTTGAAGTGTATCAGTTTCCAAACCAGAAAACAAAAAGTTTTAACCCAATATCTATAATTTAGAGACTAATGACCTTGTAGCACAATTTTCATTGGCCTAAGTATCTCCAAACCACCTTTTTATTCATCCAATCAGCCACTCCCAAATCAATATTTTAGTGCAGAATTTATGCCTAAATGTATCGAATCGGGACGACCGGCCTAGCCCATCAGACAAAAGTTCAGAAGCAGGCCGGACCATATTTCTATCAGGTCACATATCTTATGGTCTAGTACACATTAGGGCGAGCTCGATTAAATCTGTGTTTTTAACAAGCATAGTATCATATATATATTTTTCTATAAAATTACATAGTATATAGATGAAATTTGGCTCGATGTGAGAAACGGGGCGAAGTGACCTAGTTATTTTCGTAACTATATAAATAAGGAGTTCAGTCCGGCCTAAAAAATGAACCTATTGGGCTGGCCCGTCTGGTCCGACTAAAATTGACATCTCTGTTTTTGCCAAGTGATTGACAGACAGAATCTTGCACAATGATTCCCATCTAAAGTGCTTACTTTTCCAAAGTTAAACCACTTCATCTTAAGCAGAAGTTTCACAATTCAAAGATATTGATACACCACAAGAATGTGCCCTCTAATGAAGAGAGACTTACTCTCTGAATTAGCACTATGAAGTATGAACCCCCTAAGCAAATCAATGGAATCAGGAACCGGTGGCAGGCAAGAAACTTATACATTATGACTTGATTATAAATTCATAATACAGAACTTTTGAATAGAGTAAATGCACGGATGAATTAACAGCAACTAAACATAATTAGAAGTTCAGTGTGAATATATTTGCCCATTTTATAAAAATGATAGGTTATGTAGTTTAAAAATCAAATTGCAACCAAAATGCTACTAAGTTTTTCAAATATTCAACAACATTAATGTACAAACTAATCCATTGTGGTATCAAAATGATACTTTTGAATGGTACGATAGATGAAGGAAATGCTCACCACACCGAGGATTACAATATCTAGAATGAGTTCAATCGAGTAACGAATCACCATACTGCAATTTCCATTTCATGCAATCTTCCAAATTGAAACTGCTTGCACAACCCAGTAACGCGTTTTGTTGTTGTTCATAACGACAAATATAATTCAGTCCTTTAAGAAGTTCACATATAGCTTCCTCTGTCTTTATCTTATCCGCAAAGTATAATGTCTGAAATAGTAGCACATTCGTCCTGCTAACTATTCCGCGTTGCTCAAAATTCCTCTCACTTTGCCATTTCATCATATTATGAGCAAGCGGAGCAAGCCACCGAAGTATCCCGTCAAGAGTCGCCTTCCAGTCATGTGCAAGAGGGGCATCATATATGGCCAAATTCTTGACATATGTCTTAAGTTTGGCCTTCAAAGATAACCTTAAGCTAGTTGGCAGCATCTTATATAGATCATCTCTAGCTTCCTCACCAATTAAATGTGGAAAGCTAAGTACTTTCTCAATGACAATAATGATATTAGCATAATGCAATGCAAGAGCACATCCTCCCAGAGTTGAAGGAGGAGCATAAACAACAGCTGATCCACTATTTGCACCAAAGGTTGAGCATAAGTGCTCCTTTTTCTTGACGAAATTTCCAATCCCAATAGGACTTTGAGAGCTTGATACGCAACTGTATTGGTCCTCACGATCGATAACAACATCATCGAAATCGTCGAATTTTGAAACTGAGCTACTTAAACTGAGACATTCCATGAAAAGTCTCCCAGGACTTGTTCCACAAGGAAAACCAAAATCTTCAAGTTGAACATATGCTAACTCACCTCTCTTCATGTCTATTTGAGACCTACTACTACCATTTCCCCCAATTGAACTCATATTGTAACCATTTTTCTTGCTATGATTGCGTTTCAACTTCTCCGACAAATTCACCTCAACATTAATCAAGCTAGACGCCGAACCACATTCATTTTGCACGAGTGGCGAACCTTCACAATTACCAATCCCAAGGCCATCCTTCCTCACAGTAGAATCACCAAAGACCATGCAGATTCTTGCATACAAGGTACAAACTGTCCTAGCCAACAACTCAACAACCTTATCAAAAGTCTGATTCCAAAGTGAAATCTCCTTAAGCTGCCTCACATCTTGCTTCTGCCATACAAGCCTCTGCTCAAACCCTCTTCTACTCTCCTCATTCTGGCTATTGTTCTGAAACTTCTTCACTGTTTGCTCCAACTCATTCAAACCCCCCATTTTACCATACAAACTCCTAGTAGCACTCACATACTTATCCATTTTCCTCACCATTCCTTCCATATGCTTAACTAAAAACCCCAATTCGTTCACATCTATAACACCACTAACAACATCACCATACACATGCTCAAACCCTTGCAAAGCAGGCACAGAACACTTCTTCCCTAACCTAGAAACCACACCAGCAACACGGTTCAATTCCTCGAGCTTCTCACGTTGAACAAGCTCGAATAAATAACCCTCTTCTGAAGAAACCAAATTCCTAACACCCTCTGAGTTCAAGATCTCATTCCTTAACTTAGTTATCTCAGAATCAGACAAAGATTTATAAAGGTAAATGGTTTTTGACATTACATTAGCTACTTCAAAAGAAAGAATACCTATGGTTTCTACTTTCTTATTCTCTTTCCTTTTAGGACCATGTTTTCTACTAGGAGAAGAAGTTTCAAGCAAAAGGGCTTGTTTAATATTTGCACTAACCTGGTTACCCATCTTCAAAATCCAAGCTTCAGCAACCATAGCTAGTTAGCTTCCACTTTCACCAAATTTTCCTTCTTTATCAGCCAAAAACTGAAACTTTCTAAAAAAAACAAAATTTAACCAATAAAGATCAAACCCATTAAAGGGAAGAAGCAGAAGATCACAAAATCTTGCTAAAAATGCAAACTTTCATGGTAAAAAATGGTTTTTGAGATGAAATTTTTGAGGGGGTGTAGACAAAAACAAAAGGGTGCTAATAGAATAAAAATTGAAGAAGTCAACAAGTGGTATAGCAATAGCAATGAGAGGAAAAGACAGAAAGAAAGTGGAGGGAAAAGAGAGAAATGTTAAGAATGTGATGTGTTCTTTGTCTCATGTTCTACATTTCAAAAAGGAGATTCAGAATTTTGAAAGTAAAAGGACTTTTCAATTAAAAAAAATAAGTGCTTATTCAATTTTGAATTTTATAGTGTCTGTTACTGATATTGCGTCATTCAATTAATTTTGGAGGTTCTTTTTTGAGTAAAGAAATTAAAATAGTTGCCAACTTGTTGCCATTGTGAAGTATACAAGTTTAACTTCTACCTACCAGCCAAAATAAGGGCATAAAACAGCTACACGATGCATAGACATTATTAAAAATATGTTAAAAATGTATACTACTATAATTATTCACACACAAAAAATTTGAAACTCAAGCTAGTTGATTGATCAATATATTTAAAAGAAATATAATTTATGCAATAATGTGTATTGTTTATTTATTATATAGTATTTTATTACAACTATGTTTTGATGATGACAAAAATTAGTCAAAATTGATGAACTATATTAGTGCATTATTAGTTATATGGATTAGGCATGGTTTTAGTTGAATTTCATTTTTTGAACATTAGTATGAAGACAAAACATAAGTCAATGTTTTTTTTTTGAGTACAAACATAAGTCAATGTTGTTAACCAATGTGGTGTTGGTGGAAGCATTTTGCCCACTAAGAAGGAGGGTCTAAAAAATTTATCTATTCTCACACTATAAAACTTAGAATTTCTCTAAAACTTAATAGTTAGAAAAAACACAATCTTGACTTATTCTTATCAGTCAACAACTCGTCAATTTTCTATTTTTTTTTATATCTTTTTACAATAAACTTTCCTTCATTTCTTCTATTTTTTGAATTCAAATTTTACCATTTTACCATTTTTGTTCCGCTCATCCAATCTTCTTTTTTACACTCGCATTTTCTCTTTCTCTTCCTCCCATTTCTTTGATCTTTCATGTGTTACACTTCCATCACTATCTTGTCATATTCGAACAGAAGACATTTAACTTCCTAACTCTTTTAATCACTTAGTTCAATCAAGTGAGCTACTCATCCCTTATTTGTTGTGTTTATTTAATTTTATTAAATATATTTGGACATGGAACTTTGATTTTTTTTATCAACACCACAATGCAATAATACCTCGAAACTCATGCTTCAATGGAGCATGTGGTCGTGTTTTGTCAAGAAAGTGTTTTCCCTCTATTCATGCTTCAATGAGACATGCATCAACAATACTATGAGTTCAATTTTTAGTACGTTAACCATTTTCTGTTTTCTGACAAGAAAGTATTTTCTCTTCCAATAACTTTCAAAGGTGTGGCTATTATTTCTTTCTATATTATTAGTTTGTTTGCGTTGTGTTGTTCATCGTTTTGTGCAGCGCTGTTTGATTTTTTTCTCGGTTTGTTGCGTTGTTCATTTGGTTCCTATTGAAGATTGGTTATTCAATCAATGATTTGAACATCAACGTTGCAATATGGAGTCATGGATATTCCGGTCACTTTAATTTAATTATATTATTTGTAGGCATTTTATTGTTGTATGTTATTAATTTGTTTCAAAATTCATCATTTACATTTTTAACAAAGTTAGAATGATATATACTATCAATTTGAATGAATATCATTTTTTTTTGGGTTGTCCATGTTTATTATGTTGTCATTACTTCGTTTTCTTCCTCTTTTTTTTTTATTTAGTTTTATTAAAGTACTTCTGTGTAATTGGTTGCTTTTCTTTGTTTATGAGTGCCATATTTGTGCAAATCTTTGATCGTTTCAAGTTACAGTTTTTCGACATCTTTATGCAAATCAAGTTTCTAACATGAGTGAGAATTCAAATCAATCTGTTTTTTGGTCTTTTATACATTGGATTTCTTTGTGTCTGCATTACTTTTTGATGCTCTTACATTGTTCATTTTGTGGGATGAATGTTTTCAGGTTGATAATTTCGCAATCAAACATCAAGGTTAATAATATATTGCCATTTCGAAGATTGGAGTACAGAAATCAAGCCTTCAAAAATTAATTTTTGATCAGTGCAATAAAGGTATCATGGTTTTTCTAACATTTCTTTTCGTTGGTGAATGAATCAATTCAAATCTATTAAATTTTCTGATTGATACATCATCCACTCTTATATGATATACCTCAATTTTCTTCATGTAAGATATGTTCCTGGGGCGGATCCCTTCAAGAAGGTGAGGTAGCCCTTGCTACCCTAAAAAAAACTATTTTTGAATTGGTTAGTATAATAATTATATTTAGCTACCCCAAATAATAAATATTAAGTTAATCTAAATAAGTTCGATTGTCGAAAATTAACATAAATAATAATGTAGAAAAAATACTACATGATTGATTTATTTATTTGTATTGGTTTGATATTTTTAGTCTCAATAACAACTATAGAGAAAAAAAAATCAACAGCATTAGTTAGAAACAAATTAAATACATAATTAGTTCTTGCAAATAACCTATTTGTTTACATTGACAATACATTGATAATCTATTTATTTTCAAAAAAAAAAGAAGGATAAAATTGACTTATTAAATCAGGTTTTGCCCGACTTTTTTAAATATTTGTTGTCAATTTTTATTTCATTTGTTGTTGTTGCTTTAATTAACATTTCAAGAAATTTTACCCTATATCCCAACATATACCTTCACCTCTACAAATTACAAAAAATTCCAATTTTACCCTTTTTCTATTTAAGATTTTATACATTGATTTTCCACCCTCACTTGAGTTCACCCCTACATTCTTTTTTTTTTGGTCAGGTAGGCTAGTGGCTAGAATTCACCTTATAAGGTGAATAAGTGAGGTGTCTGGGGTTCGAACCCCGACCCCTGCATATAATAATGCATTGTCCTACCAACTGAGTTATGCTCGGGACAAGTTCACCCCTACATTCTATCTATGTATTTTCAGAATACTCATGTTTATGTTTCTGGAAAGACTCGTAACACTTTTTTTTTTAAACTTTAAAAAGATGAAACAAAAATATTGAATATAATTTTTGTAAGAACTAAACTTTAAAAATTATAATTTATGGGACTAAAATTTTATTTTATCATATATGGTTATAAAAATATTTTTATTTTTTTTATATTTAGCCTTCGCGTAATTTTTTTTGCTAGTTTTACTGTTGATATATTCCAACATGGCATCTTCAAAATCAACACTATTCTTGCTCTTCTCTTTTGTGGCTAGAAAACACATCCCCCAGCCTCACATTAAATCTCCTTCAAGAAATGTTTGTCCGTTACATTTCATCAAGCACAAAATTCCTTTAGTAGTTAACGGCCCAACTATTATGTCTTTAATAATAAAATTCTGCTATTCTCCCATCAAGTTTTGCTCTCATCCAGCTAAACTGATCAAAATACTCCTACATTAGTTAATTAACACATATGTAAAAATATGTGTTAATTAACTAACGCGGCGTGACTTAAGTCACGCAAGTATTAAACTCAACGTGATGTAACTCAAATAAAGAGATTAACACATGCGTAAGTTAACTCACGCTACTAATTATTAAAAAACCATTGTAAACCGTGAGTTCTCTCCACATGGTTCATTATTGTTTGAGTTTGAATTAGCAACCACTATAAATTTCAACACCTAAGCTAATTTGCATGTGACACTATTAAGAAAGTCCTTTCCTTTTTGTTCTTTATATATGACGTTAATTTTTGACAAAAGAACCAGTAGGGTGGAACATATGTCCTTTATTGCAGTCCCATATGGAAGACAAGTGAAAACATGCAAATAAATAAAAAACTGCATCAACGGAAAGTGCCATTGGAAAATTAACGAGGACAGTTAACCAGCGTGAGTTAACTCACTCGAGGTGTAACACCTGCGTGAGTTAACTCATGCAGCGTGACTTAAGTCACGCATATGTAAATTTAACTCACGTTTGATTTACACATGCGTTAGTTAATTAACGCATGGGTATTTTGGTCAGTTTGACTGGGTGGGAGCGAAACTTGCTGGGAGAAGAGCAAAATTCTTAATAATAGGCTTAATAGCAATTTTAACCCCCTATGTTTCAAGAAGTTGCGATTTTGGCCCCCTAAAAAAATAAAATACAAAACCGCGCCCTAAGTATTGCCCCTTTTGCAGTTTTGGCCCCAGGTCAATTTTGACCAAGTCAATGCACACGTAGACGCCACCACGTGTGTAATTTTTTATTTTTTTAATTATTTTAATTAAAAAAAAATATTTTTTTTGTTTTTTTAATAATTAAAAAAAATTAAAAATTATACACGTGGCATCCACGTCAGCTTTGACTTGGTCAAAATTGGTCCAGGGGGCCAAAACTACAAAAGGGGCAATCCTTAGGGGGAGGTTTTATATTTTATTTTATTAGGGGGGCCAAAATCGCAACTTCTTAA
>Ga0315913_1004480_pt1 | contig 16901 bp, 10 predicted proteins | sample MpolsnodulesMG_FD_207736 | JGI IMG/M metagenome (GOLD analysis project Ga0315913, IMG submission 207736) | Medicago polymorpha root nodule microbial communities from Los Angeles, California, United States - small nodules | ecosystem: Host-associated > Plants > Roots > Nodule | place: USA... | reverse complement strand
TATTTTAAACATTTATTTAGAACATTATACAAAGTTCCTCCACAAAAAAATTAGCTCAAAAATTTATTTTTAGGTCCAAATTTTTCTTACTTTAATCTTGAACTTTTGACGTTTTAAAAAAAATCATATTTAATTCATCACATGTTAAAAATATTTTTTTTTTATAAAAGAGTTTCTTAGAATGTTCATAACATGTTTGATAAAAATCATTCAAAAATTTAGAAGTTTAAGCATAATGAAACAAATTTTAATTTTACAAAGACTAAAATTGAATGCCGAAAATAATTATAGGGACCAAAATATGTCATTTTTTATGAGGACTAAAGACACAATTATGTATATTTATAAGACCAAAAAGTGTTTTTTTTTTTTTATAAACAAAATGGTAATATTAAAATATGGGCTGAGATGATTCATCAAACCGTATAACCCATTTCTGTTTGGAACAAACTCCATTCAGAATTTCTTTTTCCACCCTATTCATTTATCGAGCTCCCTCCAAAATGCCTATTTTCAGATTATATAATTTGTATCTTGTAAAAAATAATAAATAGATCATCAAAGATCTCTATTGAACATGGTACCATCCCCGCAAAATCGCACAACAGTTTTGCAAATGGTATGAATGATCAATAGTGACCGTGAAATCATAACCCTCTCAAGCAAACAAAAAGTAAGAAATAAAAGAGAAAAAGAGGAAAGAATAGGGGAATTGCAATGAAAATAGAGGAGAATGAAAGACTATTTATAGCCACAACACCATCCTAGACTTTAATTACAGTTAAAGTAAACATAAAATAAACCAAACCTGAAAGAAAAAAAACATTAAACACACCATAAATTGTCTAAATTAAATCATGTTTGTAATGCCTCAATCCATATTCTAGACTATTTTGGATAATATAATCTGAAATCTGGCACGTTAGTCTTAAGATGTTCTATGTATTGTTCCAACACTGCTCACAGAAAATGGATGTTGTATGAAATGTTTAGAACATTAAGCTAACAGACATAAACAAAATAAAGCAAGATAATTGATTCATAGTTTCCTAAGTAGATAACACTCATAAAGGAAAATAATAAAAGAACTGATGTTGTATATAAAAACATGCAGCTTGACCAACAAGATATAAGACATGGATTCCTTAAATATAAAACGCGTGCGTAAAACATGGCACATGTACAGGTCACACTGAACCTTGCCGGGATGTTGGAACATTGTCTCCAACATCACATTTGAATATTTGTTTTAGGCAAAAGTGAAGCCAACATTCATATATCCAACAATCTCCCCCTTTGGGAAATTTTTGGCTAAAACAAACTGAGGCCAGTTCAAACAAAGAAGAGAGATAACACGCAACCTATTCTTCAATCATCTCAAACATACAACCATGAAGAAAGGCACACATACTCAGATTACTAACGGATACCACAAATATAGTTCTTCAGTCACATCATCATCTTCAAGACTAGAAGAAGTATATTACAGATCTCAGACTCTACTTCCAATATTTTCACAAAATCAACACATGGAAAAAAAGTAGATAAGATAGAAAGGTATCATACTAGAAAAACAGAGACTTGCATTAACGAAAACACAAGGGAAAAATAAATTCCTATTAAATATGCAGAAGCTACTCAGAATGTTCCAACATCCAACAGGATGGAAAAAATAAATTTCCATATGTACTAGCAACTGCAACACACCTCATAGTATCACTCCCCCTCAAAGATGCAACCATAGAGTGATTACTAACACACACGTTCCCCCTGAACACATGCATACTTAAACAGAAGCCTTCAAACTGACAGATGTTTCAACTTTTACTGGCACATCATAGAAACAGGCATGCATGCATAAATACATCCAACTGTCAGGAAAAACTTCAACCATACACATGCATACAAACATACTTAGAAACATACATACACCAGGGTCAGATGATTCAACATCATTTGGCACATTATCTACTAATAATCTCAGACATACATAGCAAGCATACAGACCTACACTTCAAGGCCCACACGGAGAATACTTCCATACAAATTGGCATGCAATAAGCACAGTAGAAACATAGCATCTCTTTTACTCCCCCTTTATAGCCACAAAATATGCCAGAAATCATAAAATGCAAAAATCTTCATAGTAAAAGGAGAGTACCAGAAAACTTTAATCAAAATAAGAGTGCCAAGAAGTAACACTTGCTACCAAAAACATGGAAATACTTCACAGTGGGCTTTCTTCCTTTCGACAGCTCATACAGAGTAGTTGTAGTACCAACTCTCATTGTGACCCTATTGTTGACATGACAAGCAGTATTTATAGCTTCAGCTCAGAAATGATAAGGTAAATGTTTAGCATGAAGCATAACTCTGGCTAATTCTTGCAATGTTCTGTTCTTTCTTTCCACAACACCATTTTGCTGAGGTGTAATAGGTGATGAGAATTCATGCTTAATACCTTCAGAAATAATCGAATTTAGAGTTTTCAAACTCAGTTCCATGAACACTCCTGATCCTTACAATTCCTCTGTCCTTCTCTCTTTGAAGTTGAACACAAAGATCCTTGAATGCCTCAAAGGTATCTGATTTTTCTCTAATGAAGTTCACCCAAGTAAACCTAGAAAAATCATCAACAACAACCAGAACATATCTCTTCCCTCCAATTCAAGACACTTGCATAGGCCCCATTAAATCCATGTGTATTAGTTCAAGTACCTTAGAAGTTCCCTGATGTTCCAACCTTGGATGAGACATCTGAGTTTGTTTACCTACTTGACATTCTCCACAAATACTGCCTTCAACAATGTTTAACTTAGGTATACCTCTAATAGCTTCTACTGAAATAGCTTTCTTCATTCCTTGAAGATTCAGATGACCCTCTTTTTGATGCCATGGTTTTACTTCTTCATTTTTACTCAACATACATGAAGACAGGAGAGCCTTTTCTTGAGATACCCATAAGTAACAGTTGTCCCTAGACCTAGTCCCCTTCATACTCACTTTTCCCTTCTCATTTATGATCTGACATTCTGATTTGCTGAAATTTACACTCAAACCTTGATCACATAACTGACTTATGCTGATCAAATTTGCAGTCAGACCTTTCACCAAAAGCACATTGTCATGTCTTGGTAATCCTTCACTGACAAGATTTCCAACACCCATTATCTTCCCTTTTGCTCCATCACCAAAAGTAACATAACTAGTAGCATATGGTCCAATCGTTTCAAGAAATTTATCCTCCCTTGTCATGTGTCTAGAGCACCCACTATCAAAGTACCAGTCTTCACTAGAAGAAGGTCTTAAAGATGTATGAGCTATTAATCCTACACATTTTGGTCTCCACTCCTTCTTGACACTACTAGCTACTGGTTCATGTAACTTGGGTTGGTACAACATAGGATATCCATACAACTTATAGCAAAAAGGTTTTATGTGACCCTTTTTGTTACAATGGTGACACTTCCAAGAAGAAGACACATTTTCCATCTTAGAGTCATTAGGTTATATTGAATGTTGCAACATTTGTTCTTTCATAGTAGTATCACCTGTTCTAGTTGATGCTGCAAACTTTATTTTCCTAACAGGTTTTTTCTTTTTAGCCTTATGATAATAATCTAAAGCCTGATCATAACTACTATTTTGATGTTCCTATCTTAGGTGTTCATGACTGAAGCCTATACCATTTGGTTTTCCTCTTATTTGACTTTCTAACATCTTATCCAAAACATCAGTCCTAGTGGTCGTCATTCTAACTTGCTTTAGGACATGATCAAGTTGAGAGCTCAATAATATTACCTCATTGTTCAGTTCATAAATGTTTGCAAGATGACCAATCATTTCCTCCTATAGATGATTCATGGTTCCTTTCTGCTCTTCTAGTTGCTTGTGAGTGTCAATATTGTTGACATCTTAGTTATTGTGTGGAACAGTTAACTTCTCATGGTACATAATTTCATCACTAGAATCAAACTCAGAAACAATTCTTCCAGTCATAGCAGTGACATGTTTAGCAAATTCACTCTCCCCATCTCCATCAGCATCCTCATCATCAGACCAAGACACAATCATCCCTTTCTTTTGCTTCTTGAGGAAGGTGGAACATTCAGTTCTGATGTGTCCATACCCTTCACATTCATGACATTGGACACCTTTCTAGTGATTGTTCTTTTCATCAGTTCTATCATTCTTTGCATTGCTTTGTTGCTTGTCAATCTTGAATCTGATGTTTGGACCATTACCTTTGGGTCTCCTGTTCACCTGTTTCAGAATCCTGTTGAACTGTCTTCCAAGTAACACAAGATTCTCTGACAGATTTTCATCATCCACAATATCTCCATGTGCCTCCTCATCAGCAGTGTTTGCTGTGAAAGCAATGCCTTTTCCCTTCTTCTCAGTTCTGTTGTCTACAACCAGCTCAAAGTTTTGAAGGAACCCTATAAGATCATCAACCTGCATGTTGGAGATGTCTTGTGCTTCTTCAATTGTTGTGACCTTCATATGAAACCTCTTAGGAAGAGATCTGAGAATTTTTCTCACCAGTTTTTCATCTGACAATTTTTCTCCAAGATAGTCAAATAAGTTAGCAATGTCAAGCACATTCATATAGTAGTCCTGTATGGTCTCATCCTCCTTCATTTTTAAACTTTCAAACTTGGTGGTCAAAAGTTGAATTCTTGAGCTTTTCACTTTGGATGTGCCTTCATGTGCAGTTTTAAGGATTTCCCATGCTTCCTTGGCCACTGTACATTTCTTGATCAGCCTAAACATATTCTTGTCCAGCCCATTGAAAAGTGCATTCAAGGCTTTGGAGTTTGCAAGAGACAACTCATCTTCTGCTATGGTCCATTCTTCTTTAGGTTTCAGAGCAGCAATTTTGTTCCCATCTTTATCAAGAGCAACAGGATGCTCCCAGCCTTTAAGAACAGACTTCCAAGTCTTGATGTCAATGGATTTGAGAAGAGCACTCATACGTGATTTCCAATAATCATAGTTAGAGCCGTCCAACAAAGGTGGTTTATTAACAAATCCTCCTTCCTTGTCCATGAAGCCAGAAATAGCTCCCTCTAGATCTCACCCTAAAACAGGCAGGGTGCCTGCTCTCATGCCAATTGAAATCTGGCACGTTAGTCTTAAGATGTTCTATGCAATGTTCCAACACTGCTCACAGAAAATGGATGTTGTATGAAATGTTTAGAACAATAACCTAACAAACATAAACAAAATAAAGCAAGATAACTAACAAAAAAGTAAGTGGCACAGTGAGTTTGTTAACCCAGTTCGGTGCAACGTCACCTACTCTGGGGGCTACCAAGCCAGAAAGGAAATCCACTAGTGTAGTCCTTATTCTATAACTCTCAGCAAACTCCTTGTTTACACTATGGTCATACCCCAATTTTTGACCTAAGATACCACTGACACACATCGTTTAACCCTAACCAGTCTCCGATTCCCAGTGAAAAATTCGGCAGAGAGGTATTGTAAAATACCTCATTTTTGGTTCCGATTTGGGTCCTCTTCTCTCTTTATTTTTATTTTAGTTATTTTTATCTTTTCAATTTCCATCTTTTATTTAATTTCAATTTTAATTAGTCATTTTTATTTTTATTTTTTTAGTTTAATCATTTTCATTTCATTTTTAATTGTCCAAAAATTCAAAAAAAATCAATGAGTCCAAGTTTGATGTCCAGGAGATCCGAAAATTGTTCAGTTCATATGTACCACAATCCCAATCCATTCACTATAAATTGGAACCTGCAAAATCAAAAAAAGGGAGGAACAAGAACATGGACAAAAATCACTAATAGCCTTCAATCGAATTCCAACGTGCAATTTTCACCTAGACACATAACCTACAAACCATCTCAATCAAAAAGAAACTTGCAAATCGAAAATCACAAAGAAACAATGCCGCACAATCCAATCGGCCTTTAATCCAGAATCACAGTCCCAATACCACATAAACGCAATCCTTAATCCTCACAATCTGAACCGATTCACAATCCAAACCAGTTCACACTCACACTTACACTTATTCATGAGTCGGAAACAACAACAAATATCACCAAACCCACCATACCAGAATCCAACAAACGACGACGCCACACAACATACGATCCAAACCGAAACGTCACTAAATCCAACCGACGTAGGGCCATTCAAACCGTCAACCTACGTCGAGTCCAGCACCAAGTACAAACAAGTTGCAACCGTCACCGTCGGAATCATCAGCCAAAGCTACAAATCGGCCTAACGACCAAAACCTTTCAGGAAGAATCTGAATTAAAGATCAAAAGAGGAAGAAAGAAGGTAACTTTTTTTCTTTTTCATTATTGTTGTGTAGATCTAGGTGTGGTTGTGAATTTCATAGGAAATTAGTGTTAAGAATTGAATAGAGGGAGTGAAAACAGAAAGAAAGAACAAAAAAAAAAATTAAAAAAAGGGGATTTATGTCGCTAACTGCGGCGGCGCCGCCGCCTACGACAGCTAACCGTCGTGTCGGACTTCCTTCCGACCTCTATCTCTCCATCGGAGAAGATGAAGACTCATAGAGAGAGATGAGAGCGTTTTAATCTTTTTAAGGTGAAGAAAGAGAAATGAATGTACAAATGAAAGGGAAACCTATTAAAATCCTTTATATATGTCTCATCTGCTTGGGTGTGTGTGGGTGCACGCTCTAAACGTGCACCTTCGCCCTCCAGACCCTTTGATTCAATCTGACTGGTTTGCAGGCTTCCTCCCAAATCCATATTGGTGGGCCTATGCCCCCATGTGCACTATCTAGGGCCCAATTTCTCTTTTAATTACTGCACACTCCCATAACACTGCCTACACCCACTTCTCTGCATGTTTTATTCATTTCAATCACTCTTGCATCGCATATTTAATTTATATCGCATTTTATTTGTTTCTTTTACATCTTATTTTTACTAAGTTAGGTTTATCATGTTATTTTGCATCCTCTTTTTATTTTGGCATTTTACTTTACAAGCAAGAATTTAGATTGTATAGTAGGTTTCAATGTAATTCATTCATGCATTTTTAGCTTTATCATTTTTGCATTTTTATTTATTATTATGTCATTTATTTTTATCGCACGGACTTTAGAATGTATATGTAGGCTTAAAGTAAATTTATCAGCATATTTATTTTTCCGCTGACTTTAGAATGTACCTTAGGCTCAATGTAAATCATGCATGTGTGCGTCTGTGAGTGTATGCTTTATTTGTATGCTCTATAGTTTAGGTTAAAGGTTTTTTTGTGGTGATCCAATGTCACCACAAAATACCTACGCTTTATTTTCTTGCTCCGTTAGTTTTAATTTTAGTTTAATCATTATTGAAACACAACAAAAAACATGCAAATAGTATCAAACTCACAAAAAATATTTTTATGAATAAACCTTGATCCCAAATCAAGTGACCTTTTTTTATTTTTCTTTTCCTTAATCAAACTTAAATCAATTTAGTCTTACTTTGAGTAATTATTTTCAATATTAAAAACACAAACAAACTTACTTGCCACTTGGCTTTTACTTTAAAAACCATTTCCAAAACTAATAAAAAAACACAAAACCAATCAAACGTCAATTTTTACCCCGAACTACGAGGTTTTGATCCCTCATGGGTACGTAGGCAAAGGACACTCGTCCTTCCAAACAATAAAAAATGTAAATAAAATTAGTCTTTGCTTTCTTAATCACTACTCTTTCTTTAAATTCCATTTTCTAAAGCAAGTAAGTTATAGCACAAAACGTTAAATAAAACCAAGAGGTTCCCGTAGGATACTACGGACATAAAGGGTGCTAATACCTTACCTTTATGTATCTAACCCCCGAACCCTAATTCCTTTCAAATATTGAGTAGTTTGAACTTTTTTCCTCTTTTCTTAAAAAAAATTAAATGTTCAGTCGTGAAATAAATTAGTGAGTCAAACGCTAATCAAATAGCCTTGATCTCCGAAAAATGACGCGACAACTATAGACCTAGAACCTACCTGTATTGACTTCAACCTAGGAACTCCTAGATCTGAGATCCCATCTCACTCCCTACAATCAACCACAACTCCTGTGATTATCAGATTACAGACACAAACAAATCAAGTGAAGTTACCTTCAAACAAGCTACCTACAACCGTGCTTCACAGCTTTGGTGTAGTACACAAACTACCTACCTCCATGCTTAAAAGCTTCAGAGTAGTGAACAAATTACAACTTAAACACAGTCCTAAACATGCATCAAGACGATACACGAAAGGCTCACAAATAACACACTCAAAACCCTAAATGATCTATTCTTCAAATGATGGCTTGAATTAATGAATTAGGTCTTGTAGTCTTTTATATATACTGAAGCAATACGGGTCAGAAAGTCTTGTTGGGCTTCAGAACAATTCACAAGCAAACGGTGATCCGTTTCACATCAATCAGAACCAAATAAGGGAAGTCCTAATTTGTAGGCACATCATTAGGAACATCTTCGTACAAATCCATAGTTTCCTAAGTAGTCCTTCAAGAAAATAATAAAAGATCTGATCTTGTATATAAAAACACGCAACTTGACCAACAAGAAATAAGGCGTGGATTCCTTAAATATAAAACGCGTGCGTAAAACATGGCACATGTACATGTCACACTGAACCTTGCCAGGATGTTGAAACATCGTCTCCAACATCACATTTGAATATTTGTTTTAGGCAAAAGTGAAGTCAACATTCAAATATCCAACATAATCCGAACTTGATGACTGAGCATCATATGACATTTTGTCTATGTTTTTAGTACTTTTCTTTGCATTTGAAGATAAATAAGATGAGAGATAGTAGAGTTGTTAATCCTTTGAGGAACATATTGTATTATTTTCACTCGAGTCGTTGTAATTCAGTTTATTCTAGATCATACAACTTCATATGTGTTTTGAGTGTTTTGTAGTGAGGAATCATGTAAATCGACGAATCAAGACATCACGTGAAGGACCAAGGATATGAAATTGAAGACCAATGGTCCTTAGAAGGTTGTTGAAGACAATACAAGTGAAAAAAAATTCATTTCAAGTTCCTGGGAGTTTTCAGACGGAAGAACAATCGAAAACGGGACGAAAACATAAGAAATCGCACCTGAGGGGCTGCCTTAGGCGCCCACGCACCTGTACCATGCACCCCTGCACCTATGATACCATTCCTTGCTGCCTCACGCGCCCTTGCGTGTGCCCTAGGCATCTAGGCACCCATTTGTGGGCTAAATGATGATTTTTCTTGTTTTTTAAGTTGGATCGGTACAAAAAGCCTAGTTTTCTTCTCTTAAACCCAAAGTAACCATATGTTATAAATAGAGACCTTTGCACACATTATTATTTATTTAGAAACATTGACGGTCAAAACAAGGGTCAATCATCAGAGCTTCAAAGCAGGATTCATCCTTCTCTTGTTCTCCCTAGGGTATTTTTTTTCTATTGTTTTATTATGATATTTGTTGCCATGAGCAACTAAACCTCTTAAAATTAAGGTTCCAAGATGAACCCCTTCTAATTTTTTGGATTTTATTAATACTGTTTTTCATTCAGTTTATGCTTTGCTTGTGCTCGATTCACTACTAAAAAAGCAAAAATTAGTGAGGGATATTTAGTGAGGGAAAACGTGAAATCCCTCTCTAATTCTGTCACTAAATTTTGTGACTAAGGAATTTGTGAGGAATTTCATTTTTTCCGTCACTAATTTCCCTCGCTAATTTTGCTTTTTCTAGTAGTGATTTAAATTAGATTATGAATGTTCTTTAATGCTTTCTCAATTGGTTAACTACGAGTGTAACCTTGAGGATTGAATCGTATGATAACAATAGGCCTTGACAACCTGAAATTATATCAGTTTTATTGAATTTTCTAATTATCACTTCATATAGAGGTTAGGAAGTTTCGATTTTGAATTCCTTCCATCATTACTCTTTTCTTTAGACAATGTCGTACATAATCTAAACCTAGGTTAATCGGGAAATAATTATTTAAAGAAACTTCGTATGAGTTTTACCGCGAGATTCATTAAATCAAAGTAAGCACCATATAAGTTGTTTGTTTCTTAAAAGATAAATTCAATAAAGACGGAGGGGGTATTCAAGGATTCCCTAATCACCGTTAATCATCTGAATCATATAAACCTAATCTTGCATTGAGTAGGGCAATTCAACCCTGCAAGTCTATTCACTTTTATTTAATTTTTGCCTTTTGAAATAAGTTTTTTAATTACTAAGCTGAATGACAATCCATGTAGAAAACGATAAACTTACTACTTTATTACTTGTTACGATTGGGTGCATTTGCCAATTTCATCGATCAGAACTCATAGCCAATATTGGTTTGAATTATATAATTCAAAACATGCCCATATTAGGTTAAAACTTTTGGTTTAAAGGGTTTGACATCTTTTAGATTGTATAAATATCAAACCGTGTTTAGAACACAAAATATAGAAAAACTTGTTGAATCAAATTATACAACAACACAAATTAAACATAACAATTTCAACAACAATATTCAACAACATAATTAAACACAAACAAGATTATAGATTAGTCAGACTAAATTCTTCATATCGTATTTCCATGCAAGCTCTGATTTCTTCGTAGATCCTGGGCCGAATCAAACATTCCAGAATATCATTAAAAGATGTGACCAATGGAGTGTCTAACTCAATCAGTCCCTTTGAACTATACTGACCAAATATAGAGAACATGATTCTTACATCGTCGTTTTGGAGCTTCATCTGGGTGAACCATACGCTTCCATATGAGTCAATCGACAGACGACGATACTCAACATTGTTCATCCTTCTTGTGTCTATGTGGTTCAGATGACCGATAATTTTGTCCAATTGACTGATCTTACAAGCCAGACAATGTGACATCAATGTGAACCCTAAACAACTTAGGTTTCCCTCGTTGTAGTAAATTGGAGCTAACTTACTGTTGGCAAATGAATGAAACACGCAAATTTATAGAAGGCTTTGTGCGTCGTGGACCACATAAGATGTCAATGCAATGTGAACCACTCAAAAATTAATCTTGTATTGGACCAATTCAGATTATTTAATCAAAAACGTGTCAAGCCCTCCAAAACACTAGTTTTAACGCAATCTAGATATGTTTCAGATATATAATCCGACTGAATACTAAGGATGTGTTCAAATTATATAATCTGAAACAGTAGTCTAAAATTTAGACGGTGATTTGGTCAACAAATCTTTAAAAGATCATAAGACTTCGGGTTAAAATGTGGTTTTTTTACAGTTTATTGACCATAGATACATTTATGACTCCGTCTCCATTTAAAATCCCTCCACCGCATCTCCTATTAAAAAAATAAAATATTAATCGAAACTTTCTAAAATTTTACATTCAATATTCATTGGGAAGAAAGAACAATTTTCCCTAGAGGTGTTTCACTACTAGAAAAAGCAAAATTAGTGAGGGAAATTAGTGACGGAAAAAATGAAATTCCTCACAAATTCCTTGGTCGTAAAATTTAGCGACGGAATTAGAGAGAGATTTCACGTCTTCCCTCACTAATTTTTGTTTTTTTAGTAGTGTTTATGGGTTGCGTCAACCCAAAAAACCCGGTCAAACCCACCCAAAAAACTCAGAATTTTTTTTCCCACTACAAGAGAAATATTAACATAAATGATTTATTGACTAAAATCAATATAGCTTATGAAATTATTATAAATTTTAAATTAAAATTACAACTTTTACATCAGTAATAAGTTTTTAATTAACATTTTGGAGAAGTTGAAGATAAGAAATTGTGAACTATATTGATACATTATGTAAACTAAAAAATAATCATTAATTTAATATTGAAGAAACTAATTACTTTAATATATTTTTCATTATTAATTCAATAATTATTTTTCAATTCACGAACCAATACATACAGTTCACAATGTTAACTTGAACTTTAAAATAATCTAAACATAATACTCTATATTTAACTAACTTTTAATCAAAATAATTATACCAAATTAATTAACTGAAAATCAATTTCGTGAAACAAGTACACACACTTAACAAAATTGCTCCCCAAATCTCCATCTATGTATACAAAAAAGAAAAAGTAACAAGAAAGTACAAACTCAATTATCTCTCCCTCTTTGTCTACTTTTCCACCTTCAACTTGTTTTTACACAGACATGTGTCCTTAGTCTTACAATAATGACATGACTCATTGTCACCTCCTTCCTTTTCACATTTCACAAACCCTTTCATTCATTCATCATCTAACCATTTTCAATTCATCACATGACATGTGTTCACCAATAACAAAATAAATGAAAAAACTCACTCTAGTTACCTCCTAGATACAGTAACTAACTAGTTTAACAAACTAGTAACTTGACACATTATTATTCTTAAAAGTTTTTCTGCCACCAATGAGTTCAGGTTTTGTACCTTCTCCCTCTTCACCACCTAACTCATCTACCGAGTTTCTTGATGGATTAAAGTTTGGTCAAAAAATCTACTTTGAAGATGCAACAAGTACTGTTGTAGTAGCAGCTTCTCAAATCAAACCTAATGCTGTTGGTGTTGGTGGCTCTTCTTCATCTTCAGGAATGAAGAAAGGAAATAATCATCCACCTAGGTGTCAAGTTGAAGGTTGTAAAGTAGATCTGAGTGGTGCTAAGGCTTATTATTCTAGACATAAAGTTTGTTGCATGCATTCAAAATCTCCTTCTGTTGTTGTTTCTAGTTTGGAGCAAAGGTTTTGCCAACAGTGTAGCAGGTCACATGTTCTTTAACTTCTACGTATTTGACCTTTCTACTTTTGTTTATAATTTATTAACTACTTCAAATATTCTTCCTTTTTTAGTGTTTATTTCTTTCTATAATGGGTATGGTTTGGTTTACTTTTTTCCTAACTCATTTTGTCTTTTTTTTTTTGTTTATATGTTTTAATGTATATTGTTTGTTCGTTATTTTTCTTCTAATTTTTTTATTTTATTATAAATTTCTTGGATGTTTTTGGATTGTTGTTTTATTTGATTTGAATTTGATAATAGCATATATATTGTGATTGTAATGTTTTTCTATCATTGGAGACTGGCTCATATTATATTTTTGTGTTTGATGCATCTCTTGCTACATTTTTTTTATTAGGAATGTTGATACATGCTTTTATGCAAATGATGGTACTCTTCATGCATACCTGAAATTTCAGAATTTTATGATGTACCATTCTTTCCAAATTTCGAAGAAAAAAATGGTCCCCCTTGGGAAATTGATGTCAATTTCATCATACTAGTCTTGCATAATGTAGGTTCCACATAGAAAATTATTTATTAAAAAATCTTTGCTAAATAACATAATATTCAGTCTCCATTGTATACTGAAGAACCCTTTAACATTTAACTTTAGCCATGTGACAATGTCCTACTGGTAAGAGTAGTGGGTAGTGTTACTCAAAAAAAAAAAGAGTAGTGGGTAGTGAGAGGGTTAGTCTTATTGAAGGATAAGCATGGGATGATAATCATTTAGATTAATATATTATCTGTACTTTTTATCATGTATTTAAATTTAAAAGGCTTTGGTTGATTGAGGATAGCTTGTAAAGATAAGTTTGGCTTATTGGTGACTAATTGCAATTTAAGTTGAGCTTTACTTCAAAAAGTGTAAAGATATTTCTACCAAAAAAAAGGTGTAAAGATTATGATTGGATAATTTATAATTTCTTTCTATGTTACTTAGCAAAAGGCTAATCAGTGTTTTTAGAGCTAACTAAGGAATCAATACTATGAAGTTTTCAATAGAAAGTGTAGTTTTATTTTAAATAAGTAAGGTATTGGGTGTTGTAATTTCCAACCAAAACTTTATATTTTTTCTTTTCTAAACAAATGTTTTTATGTGAGTACTGGTTAACATGACCATTATAGCTTATTAAGAGAATCCATAGTGGAGAAACTTATTTTTTATACTTAAATGGATTCCACGTAAACACATAACTCGTTTATAATATTTTAATAGTAGTATCGAATAAATATTTAATTCCTCAAACTCAACATTTCACAGATATTTCTGAAACAGAAACCGTTAATCAGCTATAATTTCTGAATATATGTTAACCATTCACTGATCTTATGGAACTGGGATAGCTTTTAATGTGTGAAGTTACATATATTTTTTCTTATGGTCTTTTAGAAATCCTGGGTTGGAAGTGTCCTTTTTTTTTTTGTAATGGTAATTAATGGTGGTACAAAGGGCCATGTATTTTTATATTTTTCATAATGAAACAAATATAAGTGTGTATTATTTTGTACTCCCTCCGTCCCAAAATGTAAGTAAAAATGGATCAACATAAATTGATGTATTTGGTCGAAATTTTAAACCAAATACATTAACTTTTGTTGACCAATTTTTGCTTATATCTTGGGACGGATGAAGTATATTGAACTTGAATTGAAGGTGTCATGAAGAATAGCATGTTTCTTGATGTTATGATGTTTTCTAGCTAATTTAAAACCTTCAAGGCATAGGTTGTGTAGGCGATGTGATATTCCTCATACAATGCAAGAACATCAGTAAAGGATGTGTAAATTGCATCTTTGTGTTTATGTTTATGCATATAAGATTTTCTCAGTGATGATTTCCGTAGTAACTAAGAGCTCGTTTAGATAGTTTTGAACAATCATTTATTGTAAAAGAAATATAGAAATTAACTCCTGCATTTCAATTTCTTAAAGATTGTTCGTGTGTCGACTTTTACACAAGCATTGATAAAGGCTTTTGGTAATATCTTAAGAACCAAATTTTTATCTCTGTGGAGAAGGTTTTATGATTAGAGGCCAATCTGAACTAGATCCAAGTCAACTTGAAATGTTCTCATTTTCTCTTTTGTACTACTCTGTTGCATAACCGTGGGATCATTTTTCTTTCAGAGAAACTAACATCCTCTTTGATAGAACTTGTACAGGTTTCATCAGCTTCCTGAATTTGATCAAGGAAAACGAAGTTGCCGCAGGCGTTTAGCTGGCCATAACGAAAGGCGGAGAAAGCCCCAACCGAGGTCCTTTGTAACCTCGCGTTTTCCCAGACTCTCCTCACCTACTTTTGGTTAGAAACTATTCCTTCTGTTACCTTTTAAGGGTTGTTAATTTAGAAATTTGTTCCTTTTTATTTGTTTTATCGAAGTTCAAAGTAGTATCAACTATTTTTTATCAAAACTATCCTTAACTTTTTATTTGAGAATTGAGATAGAGAATTAGGCTAAATTAGAGGATTACTAGTTAAGGGTACTAAGATAAATAGTTTCATCAAAAGTAATAAATTTTGTGTTTTTGTGGTATGTATAATTGTTTTGTTTTTTTGTCAACAGGTAACAATGGCCAAGGTAACAATGACTTTCTGATGGAATGTGCTTCATACCAAAAAATTTCTATGGGAAATGCATTTTCAACTCTGAGATCAGCCGAGCCAGTTCCCGGTGATCAAACAACACAATTTACCTGGCAGAACAACTCATCGACACCGTCGGACTTTTTCCTGCAAGGAACAAACTTCCATGGTCCTCCTACCAGACATCATCCAATAATGGATAACTACAATGAAGTCACAGATTCAAGCTGTGCTCTCTCTCTTCTGTCAAACCAAACATGGTATTCTAGAAACACAACAACACCAAGTGTTGAGATGAACAACTTGTTGAATTTCAACGGTTCACTTACTCCACAATCTTCTCAAGTTGTACCCAATTATCAGCTTCAAACAAATGCTTCTTCTTGGTTTTTAAAAGGCGTTGATTCTCGTAACTGTTTGTCCCCCGAGGATGTTCCTGATCTTGGTCTCGGTCAAAATTCGCAGGCTATTCATAGCGATCTTCGTGGTGAGCTTGATGTGTCACAAGGCAAGAGGCAATAGGCATTACTGGCCACTTTAATTAATACTCTTGTTTGCTGTCATTTGTGAAATTATAACTGGTGGCATTGGAACAACAAATGAGGAGGAAGATTGTGACTATTTGATGAATTACTAGACTGTTACTACTGGTTATTTTATTTTGGAACTTTGGATTCTTGATTTTGTTTGTTTGAACTTATGAACAAGATTTGTTTCATTTTGTGGAACATTCAGGCATTATTGTTTTGGTCTATGTGAACAATGTGGGTTGTTTTTTATGCATTGTTCTTGACAACTGAACTAAGCTCACGGGAACAATGTGGGTTGCTTTTTAGTATGTGAAGCTCAGGGGGAATAATGAGTTTGAATTGGGTTATTTCGGTTAGTTTTTTTAAATGTCAGGATTCAACTGGATGTCACTGGAAGGATCTCCCATATCATTATGTTTGTTTGATCGATGTCGTTAGATGATTGAGTCACATTCAATGATTCTATTTTAACTGATGTTGGGTTTAGCATCTTAAACTTCCGTGTTGCAGTAATCCTTTTTGTAAAAAAAAATTGAAGTAACTATCTAAACATGGAAATTGTTTTATTTTTTATTTTTACTTTCTTCTGAAAACAAAATAGATGTTTAACTATTAACTAAAAAAGTGAAAAATTAAGGAAAATCCAATCAAAGGGGAGGTTTGTAGGGTTTTCAAGAAGTATAACCCCCCTCCCTCCAATGCTTAAATTGGAGAACTAAATAGGAGAAAGGGTCGAAAGGCCACAATGGTTAGAACTTAGAAGAGGATGCCCAAATTTTTTAGAAAATTGTTTTTCTCATTATAAAAAATTGCTTAAAAACACATGGAAAATACGTTTTTACCTCCAATGTAACAACCCGTTATCCCAAACTTAATAATAATAATAAATAATAAATAATCAGAGTTAAATACGAACGGGCATGTCACACTACTTTTCAAAATTTCTTAAATAGGATAAAATACTATTTAATTAAAACAACTTGATAAAATATCAAAAC
>Ga0315913_1004479_pt1 | contig 16903 bp, 13 predicted proteins | sample MpolsnodulesMG_FD_207736 | JGI IMG/M metagenome (GOLD analysis project Ga0315913, IMG submission 207736) | Medicago polymorpha root nodule microbial communities from Los Angeles, California, United States - small nodules | ecosystem: Host-associated > Plants > Roots > Nodule | place: USA... | reverse complement strand
CGGTCAACGCTGACGTGACACTTCAAAGCAATGCACACGTGGCGGCTTTGAAGTGTCACGTCAGCGTTGACCGAGTCAAAATTGGTCTAGGGGGTCAAAACTGCCAAAGATCCAATACATAGGGGGCTGTTTTGTATTTTAATTAGTTAGGGGGCTAAAATCGCAACTTCGTGAAACATAGGGAACCAAAAGTGCAATTAAGCCTATAAATAAATAGTTAATTAAGTTAGAGTTTCTTAACAATCATAATTACATGGAGATAAAACTTTCCTAATACAAGTTTTTTGGTAAATATATTGATTGGATTTTTAACAGAGGTCATTTTTCTCATCATGACAATCGTTAATTAGAAAGATATACGACACAGGATTCATGTTTCTTGCCAAATTAAGAAAGGACCGTGTAAAAATTATTCTCTCGACAAGCCTGTTAATCAAATGTGAATCAAGATTAATGGCTATCTACAAAGTACAATTTTTTAATCAAGAAGAAAGATTATTGTTTAGTCAAGTATGAAAACAACCTTTTTAGTTAAGAAAAAAGACCAGTTATGTCCGAGCAGCTCAATTGATAAAGATATGCATTATGATATGCAGAGGCTTGAGTTCGAACCTGGACACCCCACAACCTAACTCAATTAAAGTTGGAGCCAGTTTGATAGTGGATAGTGAGAGTTTGTGAACACTATATAAATTTATCTTTTCAATAAAAAAGTTTGTATAGGTAAATTTGACCGAACTCTGTCATCAATTTGTCTAACGGGGGTGGTGCGATTGATGTGAGAAAAACCATGAGTATCCCAGGATTGTTATCTCAAGCGCTGCAAGTTGATTGCTCACACCATGCTTGCTAGTCCAAGATGTTTTGCACTAAATTGCTTTCTTTTTTATTTCTAAACTAATTTTATCTATTAAAATTTATTTTACATTGAGTGAATTCAAAGTGAGACAAGATAAAGAGAGTGACTTAATTTTTTAAAAAAAATATAAATTCAAAATTGAAATTCATAGCTGAAACTATATTAAAAGCCAAAATGCATAATGCTAGCTAGCCAAAATTCTTCTTCTATTATATTTATTTATTATTTAGACTTAAATGCAATTTTAATCTCCTATTTTTAAATTGTTAACTTTTGATACCTCATTTTTTAAAACCAGCATTTCGATTTCGCCTTCTTCCTTTCCATCCAAATTCGTCTTTTTCAGAAACTATAAAGAAAAAGAACAGCAAACTCCAACAAACAACACAAACACGCACAAATAACACCATCAAACAACAAAAACACCAACAAAGAGCACGGACACGTGCAAAGAAGAAGAAGAACATAATCAAATTTAAGATTGGAGGACGGTTGCCTAAGCTGGAATTGAATTCAAAGTTGGAGGACATGACTTCTCAGCGACAAGATAATTCTATATTGGAAGATGGGAAATCGTCTCAACTGAAATCGAATTTGAGACTCGAGGATCGAGAGTTTGTCTTAGCCAGAAGCATGAAGAACACACTTTTCATTTTAAATCGTCTCAGCAAAACGAATATGGAAGGAAGATGATTATCTCTGGATCTGTTCTTGTGTTCCTCAATTTGAGAATTTTTTCTTCAATTTGGGAATAGAAGAACATTTTAGGGTTTCTAATTTTATTCCCCCAATTTTTTTTTCAATATTAATTTGTAATTTAATTTTATGATATTTTAATATATAATTTTTAATTAAAATAACACGAAAATGAGGTGTCAAATAATGTACCACGTAGACAATGACATGTATGATCCACGTATTAATGAGTATGCCATATCATCATGATAGGAGGGAGATCAATTTTTTTTTGTTGAATTTAAAACTAGAGGATCAAAATGGTAGCTTTTAAAAATGGAGTATAAAAAAAGTTAACAATTTTAAAAATAGGATGATCAAAAATGCATTTAAACATATTATTTACTATCAAAGCCAAAATTCTATCATGCAATAATAGTGTGTATGTGTTTCATTTGTGGAGAATTGAATTGAATGGAGTGGGGTTTATGCTTACTTGTAAAGTTAAACTTTTGTCTCTGAAGAAATGAAGTGGGGTTTATGTTTACATGGATAGTTTAATTGTTGCCAATATGGAGAAGACGACGAAACTGGTTATGGCCCAACAAAACAAGATTGTGGTCTCTTGTCAACAGGATAAACAAACAGTTTCTCCACTTCCATCATTCTCTTTTTTGACCCTCTCACTCTGTTGCCAGTATCTCTTACTTAACGAATTAATTATGATTTTTAATGTACTAATCATGATTACAATAGTTAGTTACTTTCTCTGCAAACTGCGATGTTCACAACATCAAGACTCACCAAAATCAGAGAGAAAATATACGATCGCCTGCAATTAAAGGATAGTAATTCTTAAGTAGTGATTACCATAAATTCAAATGGTTTACACGCATGTTCTGTGAGCTTAACTCAATTGTTGGTAGGGATAATGCATTATATATGTAAGTTTGAGGTTCGAATCTCGGACACCACAAAAAAAAATTGTTTACACGCATGCAAAAATCCATATCATTTAATCATTTAAACAAGAGTTAATTGTTAAAATTAACCATGTAATATTAATATATGTGATGTTAAACATCACCCTATAAAATAAAAAGCACATATTATAACCTTGTACGGGCCGTTCCAATAAAATTGGATCGGTTATAATATTAAAAATGGCCCACAATAAAAAAATTAATGATAATTTAAACAATTATAAATTAACAATAAGCATTATTTTGATTTTAATTTGTTTTGTTGAATTTTTTTTGTTGATAGATGTGTGAGTTTTGGTTTAACTTGTCCATTTACTCTTTATTTTTGTCAAATAATAAGTGTTTGATTTGAACCTACATAACAAAAGAAAACATTACCCTACATCACAATAATTATACTCATACCCCTACAAATAATTGAGGCCCCCCATAAATTGGAGGCCCGACTTCGTAGAGCACCTTGCACATGCCCAGGAATGGGCTTGACCTTATTTTTGACTCTATAATATACACCTTATCCAAAAAAGTGATATAGAGGTTGAATTTCTTCATCATTTTTTCCAGGCGTGTTAGAACGTTAAAATGTCGCTTTACACAAAAAAAAATAGAATTTTCCTATTAGGGACGGATTAATTATGAATTTTTATTTCCCATATTTATGAATTTCTTAAACAACTCACAATTAATTCGTCTGTCGTTTAAAAACTCCAAAAATTGACAGTGACAATTCTTACGATGTTCTAACAATTCCTTTGATCCGTGAATATACGCTTGCTCGGAACAAAATCGGAATTTTGCACGTTTTAGTTTAAAAATAAAAAAAATTGAAACGTTTTCAAAATGATATGGAACTTTGCAAATCCTTTTTATGTTTTTTTATAGATGTCTCTACAAACTATCATTTCAAAATTCAATTTTTAGGTCGAGATTTCTGTTGTTTTACTTTTTGGCGCTTTCAAATTTAGAATTAATCCGTCCATAATTGAAAATTTCTATTTTTTTTTTTGCGTAAAGTCATATTTTAATATCGTAACTCGTAAAAATGCTAAAAAGAAATCATGAAAAAATTCATTCTCTAAGTCACTTTTTCGAACTTAAAAAATAATAAGAATTTCAAATTATAAAGTTAGAATAAATATTTTTTATGTAACAGATTCTTTCTTTTGCATACATTACACTATCAATTTCAACAATTAACCTTTAAAATAACAAATAATATTGATTCTTTCCTTTCTACTTTTATTGAGTGCGACTAAATAATCATAGATTTGTAATTGTATCCAAACAAACAAACGTTGCTTACAATTAAAAATGGTGATAATGGTTGGAACTTGGAAATAACACAAGGGTCACACAAGAAAAATTTATCAAAGCTGTAGGCATATCAGAGTCAGGTCCATCAGTCCAAAAAAATCATTAAAATTTATAAAATTTCGAGTTTGTTTTGAAACCAAACAATCGAGTACTATGTTGTTAAGCTAATACAGAAATAGTTTTTTTTTCTCCCTTTATGCATGGCTTTACTGTGCATTACTAGTAATAGAATCCCCTATTGCTACAACTTCCATGCTAGCAATCATAAAATTGATGTAAAATATGAACACGTTGTAATTGAACGAGAAACAGTAACATCAATTAGATACTCATACAACACATCAAAGAGTAACATCGTTAGATAGTCTATGTAGTAATTCTTTAGACAATGATGTATGCACGTATAAAATTGGACTCTCTATGTCAAGTCGTTATAGGTGGACGGTTTCTTTCTACAATCAACAGTTTTTTTTTTTTTTTTTTTAAGAATTCAACCTATAGTTCTTGATGAGTTATCATGTTATACAGATAGATACCTTTGTCTATTAGGATATTCGTTTCAATGTCTATTCTACTTATCAAGATAAAAAGATTGAGGGAGAGGAGCAAAGTGACATAGATAAAGTGATAGAAAATCAAAATTGAATAAAAGAGAAACTTGATTAAAACCATTTTGTCCAAACTTTCATCACTAGCCACATACAACAAATTAACTTCACAACATGCATGGATTCTGGCATAAACAAATTAAGAGAAGAATATTTAGGTTTAATTGTACAATACTACTATGCGTTGATCAAGTGTCGCGATTGCGCAATTTTGATCCTCCGCTTGGTTTCCTTCTCTGTTGTGGTTTTGGCGGTCCACATCCCAATTCTTTTCTCAAATTTACATGAAGTTAACATTATTTACTGAGGTGACACACAACTTTCACCGCCCTTGTGACTTTTCTTTGAAATTAATAATTACTAATTCTTAATTAGGGATCATATTCATTCTAGATTGGACGAGTTGATTTTGACATTTTCTTTTTATGCCTATTAAGTGATATCATATGAGCGTAAAATTTAAAAGAAATTTGAAGAGGGACTAACAAATTACAAACGAAGAAAACAAAAGTGGTCAAAGTCACTCAAAAAAGTAGTGGTCAAAATCGCACATTCGCAATACTTAAGGAATCAAAAACGCAATTAAACCTAATTATTTTTGCACCAACATTGTTTCTTTCTAAACATTTGCTCTATCGAATTAAATTATGATATCATTGTCTCGTAAGTCCAATCCAATGGTTAAAGTTTGTCAAAATATTTGGTAAATCGTGGCGAGAATTTGAATTTGAAATAATCACATTCTTCACATTCAGTGTGTGTGTGTGAGAGTTTTATTTAATTTTTAGAATATCATTATAATATCTAAATGAGGACATTGCATGATATATGTAAGGGTCAAATTTCGAATCCCAAACACCCCATTTATTCATCTTAAAAGTGAATTTTTAATCGTTAGGCAACTTAAGAATTTTTTTTACAAATTAAACCTCATTTGAATCAACTATAAGATTTGGCAAGCCATAAAAGTGTCTCAAACTTAATTTTTTTTCACAATTTGGGAAAAAATTCCTTTGTTGATATAATCATTTGGAATATGGAGCAAAATAATGATTCAATCCTTCGACTCTTGGCGGCATCAAACTACACATGTGTCACGTTATAAGGTCATTTTAGGTTGGAAAAAAGTGCAAGTGGGCAACCACATCCCATATGCTCTTTAAATTGGTGGACGTTTGACAAATAATTATTTGAAGCAAAGTTGTGTGCGCAAATGGGATTATATGATATTTGATAGCAATGGATTGACAAGCATTTCGTCGTTTTCATATGTAAGTGCACATATTCATCATCTAGACAAACCTAAACCCCTCCGAAAGAATAGGCTTTTTGGCTAATGAAATCTAGAATTGAATTATTATGGCATTGAAACTATTGTGTGAGCAGGGGTCAACTCAATCTTCCCAATAATAAAACGGTTATACTTTAATTTAAGTTTAGTTCAGTGGTATAAAGACACGTCTTAAATATATAAGTCTCAGATTCGAGATATGCTAATAATGTTTTTGAAGTTTGTAAGTGTTTCTTGTTCTCTAAGATTTTCTCTGTCTTGAATTGAAATTTCATCTTCTCACCCTAAATTTATCGTTATTGGATGGGAAAAAAGACGGTTAGGCTTTAGTTAATCACTTATGAGATTAGTATCATTGTGGAATGTTGAGTCAAAAAGAGCCAAAGCTGACATGGAATGCTTGAATCTCTACACATTTCATTTCACAGGAACACAACTGATTGCTGCATACAACTTCTGTGTGTTTGTTTAGTAGTGCTATCATGGTGATTAATAATGTCCCAATTCATGTCAAGCGATTCATAACCATGCAGCATCAATGGCTCGTATTTATTCACAATTTTTGGGAATGACATTGACACGTATTCTTTTTTTTTTTTTGTTGAGAGAATTGACACGTATTCATATATGGTTGAACAAATGCGTTGATATAAATATTTAATTCCCCTGAAAAAATTAATTGTATGCTCCATGTTTTAATATTTTTGAACAATCAATGTTTTAATATTAAGATCTCAATTAGTATATTTTTATATACAATTACTATTGCCAGATTTGAAATCAAATCTCACGCAAAATATTCATTAAAAAAAATATCATGGGAATTATTAATTCTTTTTTGAAAGATCATGGGAATTATTAATGGTTAAGGTCATTTAAATGTATTCTAGAGATGTAATCATGGACCATATGTATAAAAAATATAACAATCTTTGAGTAAAAAAATTTATATAACAATCTATTCTGAATGAGACCTCAACTTTGTGATACCTTAATTAGAAAAGAACAAAAACAAATCTTCATGATACCTCTTAGAGTCTTAGTTATCTTGGTTCATCAAATTTATCGACAAGCCAATTGTTGCGATGATCACCTTGTAAATCTTGGTCATGTAATGTAGGTTCGCTTTTCATTAGCAACATAAATACTCCTCTCCCAAATCCAGGCTTTCACGTCATTTTTACGCTATTGTTAGTAGTATTCCCGGTAGTTTTTCTTTTATTTCCTTCTGATGTAAAAGATACAGATGCATATATTAAATTCATTATTTTTTTTTTTATATAATATATTAAATTCATTTTATACTTATAAAAAACATTATATAATTTTGATACACTACTTATTTCAAAACTTAAAAAAAAAATGTAAAAGAAAATCGGCAGTTTTAAGAGTTGAACCTAAGACCTCTTGGTGAAAACTCGCACGCACTAACCAACTGGGCTTGGGCTTCTTATTTGTTTGATCACGTTCAGTTAATAATCTATACTCTCACTGCAACACACACAATTGCATAAACCCTGAAACCCTTGTCACAATCACTATTCACTAGCGCCGTCGTCGATCTCCGCCGTAACCACCGTCGTCGTGAAACCCTATTTCCGTTCACAAGAGATGAGTATGTCAAAATCCAACGGCATAATCTTCACGAAGGAACCTTACATCGAGAATGCAGAACCTCGCAAAATGTAACTAACTAATTAACCTTTGTTAATCTTTAATTTCGTTTTTTTGTTGATTAAGCTTTGTTAATTTTCACTGATTAAACTTTGTTAATTTTTTTTATTGATTGTTTATTGCAGCGCGGGAATTTTGTATTCGACGCTATCGGATAAAGATATCACCAAAATTGGTGAAGCTCAAGTGTGGCAAGATCGTTACTATGATGCATTTAAAAAGGCCGTTGAAGGCGGCGTGTTGGATCCTCGTCTGGTACTGTCTATTTCTTCAATCATCATCGGTGTTTATCGTATAAGTGTTTATGTATAAGCTAACAAAATATGAAATGAAGTTAAACAATTTTTTTTTTGTAAGAACAACTCCTATGATAAAAATCTGCAACGACATTTCATGTGTAGAGGGTTCAAACTGTGGTTTTCCCTTTTTTAACACCTGTGTGAGTTTTGCCGCCAAGCTCTTTAGAACAGAAAACAAAAGTAACACCAATCTTTTTCCACAAGCTATGGAAAAGAGTCTCACCAGGATTCACTCCCTTCGGTTCTATATATAAGCAAAAAAAAAAAGTGCGACACAAATTAAAAATTCAATTTTATTCATTTATTTTGTTATTAAAATAAAAAAAAATGAGTTTACTGCACTTCCAAATCTATCCTTGCCTTTTTTTTTTGTTCAAATTGTCTAGTGGCTTGAATTTCACTCTTGAGTGAATAAGTAGAAAATCCTGGGTTCAAATCCCGATACCCGCATATTGTAATGTCTCTATCTACCGAGTTATGCTCACGGACTATACTTGCCTTTCTTATGTGATGTTACAACTCGCACATTCTAAAAAGTACTCGATTATTAATATTTATTGCATTCAATAAAAGTCTTTTAACATCCTCACTAATAGTGTTTAAAATTAGTAAAATAGCTCAGTATTCAAGATGAAAAATGGGTTTTTAATGCTACAAGGAAGTGAAGATGGGTTTCCACACAAGCACAAGAAGTGATCGGTGCATCTTCACATACACACATTGTTTTAATTCAATATACCCAGGAAATGATGTTGTTGGAAATATATTAGTACAACTTAAATTAAATGAGGGTATTATTGAAAAATATAATATTCTTTTTAGGTGGAAAAAAAAAATTTAATATGGTGAAATTGTTGAAAATTGCTTATATTTAGAACCAAAGAATATATTTTTTTTCTTTATTATATTCGAAACCGGAGGGAGTATGTAGTAGATAAGCTCAACTAAACCAATCGAACTACGTCTCAAGGTTTGATTTGTTAGATTTACTTGTTTAATGGTTCTAATTCAATGGGTTGGCTTTTGCCAATAGTGACATTTAGTGTCCATGGATCCTCAATATGTGACATATTTGGTGTTCTTAAGATTTTTGGACTGTTGCCTAAAAAATGATTAATAACATATTCATTTGGAACTTGTATGGATTTTTGTTATTTTTCCATTTACTGAAGAAGTTAGGTTGATAAATACTTTCTTTTGACTTTCCATCTGTTTGATCATGTATTCTCCTTTTATAATGGCCATGTCTTTTCCTGTATTGAATATATAATAATAATGTTATAATAATGAACATTGTTTTCATGCAATTCAGGGCCCTGCTAATAAGGGTAGTCCTTCCTGTGAAACATGCCATGGGAAATTTATGGATTGTCAAGGGCACTACGGATACTTACCACTTGCCCAACCTGTTTTCAATGTTGGATACTTAAATACAATTGTGAAAATACTGAAGTGCATTTGTAAGGTATCCATATCTTCAGATGATCCTTATTTACTCTCACTCACTCTCTCTGGATTTTGTTTTTTCCTTTATTGTCTACTTACATAACATGTATATATGGATGGCACTATTTCTGTATGTTTAGTCTTAGGAGTCAGTCTTTTGAAGAACTGTTAAGTTTCCTGCTGTAAGAACTCTAACTCCAAGCACCATTAGACCTTTGGTTTGGTGGTCACTCACTTGGTGATAAGGGGAAAAATTTCCTTGTTCGAGGTTTGAGACTGAGTCTCCATTTGCATCAGGAAAAGAGCTCAAATTTATAAGAATGTTGATATTGCTACCTTTGTTCCAATTTCAGCTTTGTATAGTTTATGCTTTTTTGTGGTCTGTTGCTTTCATCAACTTAGTGGGATCTAAATGTAGTAAATGAGTTGGATCCAAATATGGGTTATGATAGAACATTATGGCGTAATTTGATCCATGTCGCCGACCCCATTTAGTGGGATATGGCTTGGCTGTTGTTTGCTTTCATCAACTTACAAAAAAAACCCGTGTGACTAAACATGAGTGTTATTTTTTCTGAAAAATTTAGTGTTTATAGACATATATTATGCAGTACTTAAACAAAAGGAAAAAAAAAGGTTATAATTCATTCAAAGTTTGTTGCAATGCATAAAAATCCATTTACGTATATTTCATACTCATTACTAGTGGAAATTCTATTTTGCCCATGGATTTTTTATTTTTCATGCTACTTGTGTAATACAAAATTATGTATATATGCTTCATAGGTTTCAGTATGTCGTTGTCTTAAATTTGTGTTTCTCAGTACCCTGCTCGAACTATACGACAATGTTTGATGTTTTGTCCAGAATTGTGCTCGTATTCTCCTTGATAAAGATCACATCAAGCGTGAAAAGTATTTTGAGAAAATGATCAATCCCAAGTTGGATGGGTTGCAGAAGATGGGTGTGTTTGATGATATAATGAAAAATTTCAAATCTGCTAAAAAAGAGTGCCCAAGATGTGGATATATCAATGGTATGTTTCATGCTTTATTCTAATGACTTCAACATTGTAATTTCTTTACGAAGGTAGTATTTTGGCGACATAATTTCCTTATTCAATAGTAACATACTTGCTTCCACTTTTTTGGTGCCGATTCCATCTTAAATAAGGGAATATCAGTTTAGGGAACTCATTCTGTACATTTGACAGTAGTTTGTGAAAAGATTAATCCGTCCGGAAATCCTTGGAGGAGATACCTCTCCCTTATTTTTGTTCATTCAATTCAATGAAATTGTTCTTTTCATCAATTCGGATCCCTAACATCTTATGAAGATGTTATGACATAAGATATCAACTGGCATGTAAAAGTTATGATCATGCTTGCCTCAATAATTTTGGGATCAGAGATTTGGAAAAACTCTATTGCTGATGTTAGCCTGGATATCAGTCTACATGGTGCTATAAGCTAAGTACTCCCTGCGTCCCATAATAAGTAACCCTTTTGTAAGAAAAATATTGTCCTAAAATAACTGATTCATTTCACTTTTCAATGCAATATTAATTACTTTTTTTCCAATTATAACTCTAATTAATATTACTTTCATCACTCTCAATTCAATATATTCCGCTTTGCATTTATGATAATGGAGAATGCACCAATACTTGACAAACGAGCACTTAAAACCATTTTTCTCTCTCCTTCACTTATACATTTTTCTTAACATGTGTGAAATGAGCAAATAGCTCACTTAATTTGGGACGGAGGGAGTAGCTAACAGGGGCTCAACATGTAGTGAGCTTCCATAGTAGGGAATGCATTTCTTGAGGCTGAACAATTTTTTTCTCTTAGGCTTCCATGGTAGTAAGTAAACATGTGTTTTTAAAAATTGTGTTATAAAGCCATTTATCATAGAACTTGTACAAATGGGTCCTACTTCACAGTCATCATAGGAGTGGATTGCTTAATTAATGTTGAGGTATGCATTTGCTTTTTTGTATCTTTATGCTCATTTTGGTGATGAATATTGTAATACAGGTTCAGTAAAGCAACAGAGGGCTACCCTGAGCATTCTTCATGACTGCTCAAAGGCTAACAATGATGACGTTGCAGAGCTCCAATCAGCTCTTCCTCATATAGACAATTATAGGGCATGCAACGACTTGACTTCTCGAACTCTTTACCCTGCCATGGTTCTTGAATTGTTTAAAAAGATGCATGGCGAGGTAGACTTTTATACTAATTTAGATGTTTTAGGGTTGCTTTTCCTTCTCTCTTTCATTTTGAGGAAGGATTGTTGGGTTTATTACCAATGCCAAGCAGGGTTCCCCTCAAGCTGATCAATTTTGTTACTCTTTGTTGTAGGACTGTACATTACTTAATATTGCTGAAAAACCAGAGAATCTCATCATAACAAACATTGCTGTGCCACCTATAGCTATTCGACCTTCAGTCATGATGGATGGACAGAGGTAAATGCCAATTTGGATGTAATTTTGTATTTTCTGCCCTTTATCGTGATTTGATTTCTGTTGGGTCTTTTACAAACATATTATCGAAGAAAAGATGGTGAGCGAGGGGACTAGATTTTGGTGTCACGGGGTATGCGTGGAAAATATGAATGCTGCTAGGCGTAAGGAGGATATAGTTGTGGAAGAGTGTAACAAAATATCAACACGTGCAACATGATATCTGAGAGGACAATTGTATAATGAAATGAAAGGAAGTAATATGAACAAGGGATGGTAAATAGGAGAGATAAATAACCAAATTTTGGAGAGAATCGCTTCCCAATCCTCTCGTATGTGAAAAACCATCTTTTGCTCAACAATGTCTTTGTTATGTGTACCTACAGTACTCCATTAGATAGCATCATATTGATAAGCATTGATAACTGTCTGACAGAGTATTATAGTAGAAAAATCCATTTGATAATGAACTACTAGTTCTAAGCCATCATTGGCAATTTATCAACAGTTTGAAATGCTTAGCTCAGGTAGGGTATAGCCGGTTTATGAGCTCTAATAATTACATCTCATTGCTGCTTTTGCTGCATTTCCTCAGTTTAGGATGCGTTTTATTTATTAAGTATCTATTCCTTGTGAACCTCTTTGAGCTCAATCCTTATTTTCATATTATTTCTAGTCATTATCAAGTTGACATAGGAGCTACGGATACTTGGGGTCCTATTATGGTACTGCTTGGAGCAACATTGTCAAAATTGAGAAGATCGGCAGGGGGTAGCAAGATTGTAACACGTAAGATTGTGTCTAGGATTGGAAGATCTTATCAAAGTGAAAATAATACTATCAATATTGTGTAGTAGTTTACCAGTCTTGATTAATCAAAAATCACATACAAATCATGTAGCTTCTAAACTTCAACATAAAACAACCAAGTCTACAAAGGAAACAATCAGTAGTGTGCCAATCAACCAGACCATCTATTAATTTTTTATATTGGGCCTAACTCATCCTTATAAAGTCGGCTTATAAGATGAGGGCTGCCCAAACTTTATAAACACTAACAGGTCATATCTCTAAGCAATGTGGGACTAAATCCACGCCTTCAAACTCAACACAATGAATGTTTTGAAGGTTGCAATGAAATCAACCCAAATGGTGCAATTAGGCGGCTAGGGGCGGACCGCAATGAGGCGGAATTTCCAATACACTCCCTCACACTTGGGCCCAATGGGCCTGAAGCGTGGGAGATGTGGGAAGCCCAGCAATATATCTAGGATACGCTCTAATACCATATTAGTTTTTTATATTGGGCCTAACTCATCCTTACAAACACCACTGCTCTACAAATCAAGGCTTTATCTACTTTTCTGGAGCTGTTCATCCCATTGGAATTGGATGCTGCTTCCTTGATTAATTGGGAAGAATTTGGATTTGTTTCAAAATTGTCTGTTGAGAGTGATGCTGAGGCAGGAATTGATGTAGATACCCAACTGCTCCTCTAACCGCTACTCCTCCGATAACTCTGAAAATTCCACCACTATTAGCAGGCGCTGATTTGTAGGCTTCGCAAAATGATGAAAGCTGCAGCCTCGTGCAAATATTTGCGCCGGAGGAACTGTTGCTCTCAGAATCCTCCAACATTCGATTAATGTGTAGCACGGGTACGCAAAATTTCATGCCTTATCGTGTCCACATGTATGTATGGAATCACAAGTTTCCCCTTTGGTAGGATCTTACGATCCACATGTTACAATCATTCATAGGCGTACCGATCCTACTTAAAATTTTGTGTTTGTCTATGGCCTCAAGCAAGCTCCTAGACAGTGGTTCAATTGTTGAAGCACGACTCTAGTTTAGTTTGGCTTCCATGCTAGCAAATATGATCCTTCCCTCTTCACTTATGCTAAGCAAAAGCAAATGGGTGTATCTCTTGGTCTATGTCGATGATATCATCATCACACTAACCTGTGCACATGATTAGAATCAGTTACTGCTAACCTGTACAGGCGTGTAGGATTAGCAAGTCTATATAGGATGTAATCCTCTTTAATTGAGTATCAATGTAATCAAAATGTTCTCTATCACAAAGTTAGTTATGATTCAATCTTAGAACTTACAAGCTGGGAAGGGAAATTTTGCAATAGTTTCAATAGGAACGATAATGGAGGGTCCATTTGTGCCAAGGAGTTGTACGAGAAAATGATTCGATGGCTTGGATGATTCTAAATCTGATATCTGTTCTGTTTTCTCTGCTTAATTTATTTTTTATTTTAAAATACTATTATTGATGCTTATGATTTTATTCCTGATTTGTGGCAGTAATGAAAATGACATAACTGAGAAGCTAAAGAAAATAATCCAGGCAAATGCTATCATGCAACAAGAATCAGTTGAGACCCAAAAATATCAGGTATAGTAGGACATTGTAAGCGATAAAAAATTGTAAAGGTGATCTTTGATTCTTCATAATGCGTCCGCTATTGATAATGCGAAACCTTTTTTTTGAACCCTTTGCTACACAACACACAATTGTGTCCGCTATTGATAACTTCAACCATACATTATGGTGATCTTTGATTCTTGTTGCTGACCCCATCCAGCAGTAAAAGGCTTTGATTGTCACTGTTGTTAAAACTCATAATACCGAACTATATAATTTATTCCTGTTGTAATATTGAATTGAAATGTATATACTCTAGACATTGGTTTTTCTGTTTGCTTGGAGCTTTACATTTATCTGCTCTCTTCTCGGGTTTTCTACGATGTAATTTGTTTTGTTTCTTTTGTGTTGATTGTTTTGGTTTAGGATGCTTATCTTATGCTTCAATTCGAGGTTGCTCAATACATAAATAGTGATGTTAAAGGTGGACCATACAATCTGCAAATGAGCAAGCCTTTAACCGGTTTTATTCAGCGCATTAAAGGGAAGCAAGGTCGTTTCCGTAGCAATCTGTCTGGAAAACGTGTTGAGTATACTGGCAGGACAGTTATTTCACCTGATCCTAATCTAAAGATTACCGAGGTTAGACATTTCAATTTTGCCAGATGTAATTTCTGTTATTTACATGAAGCACAAGTGACAAGCCTATAACTAATAGAATACAAATGTTTATCACTCATAACAACAAAGCTATGCTCATTGAAAATACTATAGTTCCCATGAAAACAATGATACAAGAAAGTTCCTTCTCTCTTTCAACGTTCATGTTTATGCCTTCTAACTTTTTTTTCTGTAGGTTGCAATACCCATCCATATGGCTCGTATTTTGACTTATCCTGAGCTTGTTACACATCACAACATAGAAAAGTTGAGACAATGTGTGAGAAATGGTCCTGATAAGTATCCTGGTGCAAGGATGGTTAAAGAGGCTGGAGGTAACTCATGGTTAGTGCTGTTCCATTTTTTCCTATATGATCTTATGTCAAGCCAAATTTATCTTTTTTGCCAAATTATCTTTTATTTAGGGCCAATTGTTTTTTGCAGGAATTTGAAAATTTTGACTAGGACGCGCCGTGCTGATGAACTGAAATTTGGTGATATTGTTGAACGCCATATAGAAGATGGAGATGTTGTTCTTTTCAACAGGCAACCAAGCTTGCATCGGATGTCTATGATGTGTCATAGGGTAATTTATCAAAAAATTAATGTAGAATAACATCTAATTTGCATAGCATTGCGTTAATCTCTTTCTGCACATGCAGGCAAGGGTTATGCCTTGGAGAACTTTGAGATTTAATGAATCCGTATGTAATCCATATAATGCCGATTTTGATGGTGATGAGATGAACATACATGTTCCACAGACTGAGGAGGCTCGAACAGAGGCTCTTTTGTTGATGACGGTAAAGTCAACGGATATTTTCCCGGGTTATATTGGATTGCAACTTGACTATTTTTAATGTTTATAGGTTCAATTTTTACTGCATAATTCTTTTATTGAACAACACTTTCATTATGCATATGCTTATAGGTCCAACTACAATTCCATTTGATTTTGCTTATACAAAATAACCTTTTCAGCTAAATGCTTCCTTTCCAAATTTTTTATTGAAAGTTTCTTTAAATAAAATAGCAAACCCCAAGATGTACTATGGTTAGAAGGATTCTGTTAAATATTGTTTAACTACCATTATTTACACCTTTATATATTCTGTTATTTGTTCAATAAAGATTTTGATGGTCAATAATTGTAGATATCTGAAGACGCCGCATTCGGTTATTTGTAAATTTCAGTAGACCTTACTGACATTTTGCTTATTTTCAGGTGCAAAACAATTTGTGCACACCAAAAAACGGGGAAATTCTAGTTGCCTCTACGCAAGACTTTTTAACCTCTTCCTTTCTCATAACTAGGAAAGATACTTTTTATGACCGTTCCACTTTTTCACTTATTTGCTCATACATGGGGGATATCGTACTTATTTTAATAACTTTCTGTCACATGAAAATTTGACCAATAGCAATTGTTGAATAATATGTGTGGAGACTACTCATAAGTATCAAAGTTGTTGAAATTTGGGGCCTAACACAACTGCACAAAACCGGCCAGTAAGGTGAGGAGTGCCTCCTCTTTATAAACTCTCATCAAGAGTCCTATCTATCCGATGTGGGACTAATTCCACCCCCTCAAAGCCAACACAATGGAGGTGTTGGAAACTGCAATGAAGGCAAACTAAAGGCCGCAATTAAGGCGACTAGGGGAAGACTGCAATAAAGGCGGAATCTCCAACAAAAGTATATGGAGAACCTTCCCATAAAAGCTAGCTATCAAGGGGGAAGACCCAAACCACTTAAATACTCCACCGAGCATTCCATTCTACTCAATATGGAACTTCAGTAGCCCATAATACCCATGTCTCTATCAACTACCTATTTAAGTATTGGTAAGGAGAGTAAACCATGTGGAGGATAGTTAAATACTTGGATATTGATTTTGCATTGAGGATCTTCAAAACCACGGGAGATCCCCAATGCAACGTAATATCTAGACTTTACTCATGGCAGGACATCATAATATTATCTAGTCACGTAGCTGGTTTCATCGTGGGTGAAAGTGTCTTTGGTTGTTCTATTTTTGAACTTTTGAATGATTCAAATGTCACCTTGATTGTGTACTTCAAAATTTTAGACCATGCGTTCATAAGTATGTCATATGATTTCCAATTCTACACACTTGAATCTTGACAATTGCTTCTTAATCTTAGCTATGTTGTTAATCACGGATAGCAATAGTTGCTTCTGTAAAGACTAAAAACAACGTACAAACTACCTGAGTTCCAATAGGAT
>Ga0315913_1004475_pt1 | contig 16908 bp, 7 predicted proteins | sample MpolsnodulesMG_FD_207736 | JGI IMG/M metagenome (GOLD analysis project Ga0315913, IMG submission 207736) | Medicago polymorpha root nodule microbial communities from Los Angeles, California, United States - small nodules | ecosystem: Host-associated > Plants > Roots > Nodule | place: USA... | reverse complement strand
GATAAAAAAATATTTTTACGTTTAAATTGGTAATCGTAAGAATTATATTTATCTGACAAAAAATGAAAAGTCACAAGATTTTATGTGATTATTTATAAAATAAAATAACTTAATGAGTTATTTGATAGATAATAAAATTATATAAATGTAATAAGTGTTAGAATTTACGATCATTTTTTGGTATAGAAATATTGTTAAAATAAAGATGGATTGTTCGGCGTAGAAACCCATTGAAGAGATTGAGAAAATAACGGATAAAAAAATATTTTTACGTTTAAATTGGTAATCGTAAGAATTATATTTATCTGACAAAAAATGAAAAGTCACAAGATTTTATGTGATTATTTATAAAAAATAAAATAACTTAAGAAGTTATTTGATAGATAATAAAATTATATAAATGTAATAAGTGTTAGAATTTACGATCATTTTTTGGTATAGAAAAGAAAATAATTAGCAAATATTTTCTATTTCTAACTAACATGTAAGTTTTGAATATCACATGACATGAATGACTCTATGATTCATATTTAATACATGAAAAATTAAGAAGAATTGATTCAAAATTCATGCATGTAGTTCGTTTGTGATGTTCTTTATGATCGATATTCATGTAGTTTGTGGATGGTTTTTGGTGATTGATATGTATGTCTCCAATTGTCATACATCTATTTTTTTCATTATGTGGTGCATGGCTTAGATATTCACCCAATAAGGTGATTAAGTGGAGAATTTGAGGTTTGAACACCAATCTCTACATATTATATACAATGTCGCAATTGAGCAATGCTCGCGGGGATTCAAGGGAAAATCAATTGTGTATGGATAATCTAATATACAAAATTTAATTTAAATTCAATCATATGTGTTTTCATCCTTTCTTTAATTAAAATACGTACAACTTAATTTTCTAATTCAAAAGTACGACTCTCACATAGACACTCGCATACTTGATTCATTTTCAAGAATTCAAGCACGACTCTCATACAAGCTATGATGCATGAGACACTTCCGCATGAACACATTCACCCTTTCACTTTCCTTTGTGTTTTCCCCAACATATAGAAGCATAATCCCTCGCAATGCAACAATACTCAATGTATTTCAGCACATGTGACAACTTCGCGACACACATTTGATACGACTTCTCTGAACACTACGTGAAGAACGTGGTATTATGCTCTTGCAAATGTGGGTGCAATCAAGGCTATGGGAACTAAGAAGATCGGTGCGAATGGATATATAAGATTAAATATAGCTAGGGTGCGTTTATTTCAACTTAACAAAAAAAAAAGATTTTGGGTTAAAAGAATCTAGAACTTTTGTTTAGAGATTTTAAAAAAAAATCGAAGCTATTTCTGTTTGTTTACTATGATAAAAATCATTTTTTAAGATTTGAAGTTCTTACTCTTAAGTTTCTTGTTTTTAGAAAGAAAAAAAAAAGATTTGAAAAAGCTACTAGGAATAGCTTTTCATTTTGAAGCTAAAAATATATATTTTTTAACAAAATGGATTATTTAAAAATCTGAAACAAAAACGGGCGGATAATGAGGATTGGAAAATTGAAAAATATATAGCAAGATTAGTGGCTAGTGTCTAGTCTCAACAATATGGAGTAGATTACACTTGCGGCTAGATGTGACACTGTAATAACTGTTATGGCTTTTGTTGTTAAAAGTGTATACACTTTATGAAAAGGGCGAAGGATAGAGCTAGTTGGCTGGTCAAATTCAGATTATGGAGGGGATTTAGATGATAGAAAGAGCACCTCAGGTGCCATCTCATGGTCATCTAAAAAACAACCTATTGTCAAGGAGTATGGTTAAAGAGGATTAATTCTGAACCAACTTGGAAGTTGATCAAAGGAACTGCACTGTCATAGACTGTGACAACAATTCCTAAATCAAGCTCTCAAAGAATCCAGTCATGCATGGCAAAAGAAAGCACAGAGATGTTAGGTTTCATTTAATTTATTGTGTGATTTTGCCGAGGAAGGAGTCATTCAACGGCTTACATGAACAACTAGCTCACATAATGACTAAGCCTTTTAATTTTGAGTCATTTTACAAGTTAAGGGAAGAAGCTTGACAAGTGCAGCTTGGATATTTTAAACTCACTTGTAATGGTTCATTTTAGGGGAGGAACTGTTAGCAATCTAGCTTAGGAATTAGCCTAGTTAGTTCACTAAGTTAGAGTTACTTGTATTACAAGTAAGCCTGTTAGTTTGGCTAACTAACTCTTGTTGTGCTTAGTTAATCAGAATAAGGAATAAGTTTCATTCCAACATACCTCCCGGCTCCCAGTATCACACATATGTGTGTCCCCATTTTACTCTCATTTAAGCTTTTAAAGTTCTTTTCCCTTGTTTTCTCCAAATACTTCAGTTCTCAATATCAAGTTGAAAGATTAAATGACAACACCATCTGCTTTAAATTTCTGTTATAAACGAATTCTTCCACAGTCTGTGTGGGCTTGTTTGTTGATTGATTAATTATTTGGAAATAATAATGTATGTATAAATAAATATTGAATGGGAGGTTTATTTATTACTCGAGATGACTTTTATATGACGTTGTGACAAGATAGTTTTTTTTAGGACTATACAATAAATAAATGTGATTATATAGTTCAATTATTGATGTAACATACGTTGCAAAGTCTAGGCCTAATCACTAATCACGAATAGAAAAATGAAGTTTCAATAATAATACCTTAACCCCCAAATCCATAAAGGGCTACAACAGAAACATGAAGTTTCAACACCTCTACAATAGAAAGGACTTCAGAACCTTGTGCACCAAGATCATGCAATCAAAATTCTTTCATAAAAAACGCTCCAACGCTCAATTCCATCTTAGAATCTATCTATTTTTAGAACTCAAACCAATCATTTTCTTATAATATTCACATCTCACTTTAAGAATGTAAACATGAAAATGAGTGATTGTAATTGTTGTAAAGTCATATGAGACTTAGAAGAAAGTTTGTAAGCCTTCTCAGACTAAGATAATACAGGTTGTAAACTTTCTACTTGCAGAATGTTAGGTTTATGAGTTGATATGATTTCTCAAACAACATAGTGAAAAATCTCATTTGATGAATTCTCTTTATGCACTCTTTACTTTTAACAATAAAGTTTAAACTTACTTCACACATGATTATCATACAATTTGCACTAACACTTAAGAACGTTCTCAACTTAGCTAAGTTTTTATTTCTTCAGGTTTTCAACTTAAGAATCATTTATCTCAAGTATACATCAATTTAAAATTTGAACCTCCTTTCTTTCTTGTGACTACCAGTTTTACTTAAAGGACGAGTGATGATATAGTCGTGTCTATGTCCCATGGCCTCTCCAAGAACCTTTGATGCCCCTCAGAGAGAGACAATGCAAGAATTGAGAATAATGAAAGAGAAAGTGGTGGAGAGAAACATTAAGAGATCGATGAAAATATTTGGTGCATGTAATGTTTAATGGAACTTCGGTATCTGATAGTTGTATCGCAACTTGATAACGTTTCACATCATAGCAAACACCGCTTTGTCATCCAATTTCTTCTCATTCGTGCTCACCTTACTAGTTCATCTCTTAATTATCAAAAAAGAAATAGGGACCTCACGGAGGTGGTTTGTTTAGTTGGTAAGAAGTTAGTTTATACCCTTCAACGACATAGATTCAATGAGTCTTGGTAATCGAAGTCTCTAAACTTTTATTTATACAAAAAAAAATATGAATGAATCAAAAGACCTACTATCAAACAAGAAATAGGGATCCAACTAGGGACGAATCTAGAAATATATTTTAAGTGTGACGAAATACGTAGTAACTAAAATAATGCTCGATTTTTAATATTTTACTTTAGCGACTGAATTTTTGTCGCTAAATGTTTTAGAGACCATTTTTACTTAGCGACTGAATTTCCAGTTACTAATTCTGTCGCTAAACATATTAGCTTTTCATATTTTAGCAACTGAAAATTCGGTCGCTAAAATAATTTCTAATTTTCTTTTGGGTTAATGGTGCTTTACCCCCTGTAATATAGGTCATTTTTGGTATTACATCCTGTAAAATATTTTTTTTGATTTACCCCCTGTAAAATATTTTTGTTTTGATTTACCCCCTAATAGGTCATTCAAAAACAAGAATTTCTGAAGAAAAAAAATAAAAAATTGGTTTTTGAATGACCTATTAGGGGGATAAATCAAAACTAAAATATTTTACAGGGGTGTAAATCAAAAAAAATATTTTACAGGGTGTAAAACCGAAAATGACCTATATTACAGGGGGTAAAACACTATTAACCCTTTTCTTTTTAAAATTCATGTGTGGCAAATAGCCACACATGGCCGTGAGTTAGATCGACCTCTGGACCTAGCATAAGTTTGTTTAGTTGGTAAGAAGTTAATTCACACCATAGACTTTATGAGTCTCCATAATCAAAGTCACACGTAAGAGTGGACAAAGTTCAGTTCAGACCCAAATCTATGTCCGAACTGAACTATAATAAAACAATTCAAGCCAAACTGATCTGCTACTTCAAAATGGTGCATTGTTTCATTTAAAAAAAAATTGAACTGCTACTTCAAACAGTTTTTTATAGCTTACAAGTAGCCTCTCTTGTTGTTTATAGTATTCTGCAACCTTGTGTTGCTTCTCTGAAATCAAACACAGCCAAAAAAACCTCTCAAAATGAAAACCACTTCACAAAGACAAGATTGAATTAAAGTCAAGGATATAATAAATAAAACATGTTGAATAAAAATCTCATATAGCAGTGACACATTTCATAAACCAGTTGGTCCAGAAGCTAGATCCAAGTATTATCTGCAACTGTGCAGTTAAATTAAGCAAAAACAGGAAAGCACCTTGGTTACAAATTCTTCTCTCATAACCTCAAATTAAAAAACTTAATTCAAAAGCTTATGAAAACAGCTTTTAAAAAAACTTAACTCAAAAACAATAAACAAAGTTGCGAACTAAGCTATTTATATTTGGTTAAAGAAACAACTTATAAATAAGCTGCAAATTAAGTTATTCATCAAAACAAGGCCTAAATCTAACTCAAAAGCAATAAACAAACATGAAAGGAATTGCAACATATAATCAAAAACAACACCAAAATACCAGTTCAAAATAACTTTGGGTTAACTTCAGTTTTGTTTTGTTTTTTCAAAAATGGTTCAGTTAATAACTGAACCTCTAAATATCGATCAATTCAGATTTTTTATGTACCAATTCAGTTCAATAACAGTTTGGATCAGTTCAGTTCAACAATTTAGTTCAGATTTTGGTTTTTTTGCCCACCCTTAATCACAAGTTGAAGAGAGGGGGTCTAGTAGATGAAAAGATGGCAAGTGGTGATTGAGACGTAACTACTAACTTATGTTGATCTCATAAAAATAAAATAACTGTACAGAGTTAATGGTTTTTTACTATTTTGTGATGACCGATGGTTGTCTTATTCTTGTCAATATATGCACTTAATTGCCCTTTCATGCTCTTAATAGTTAACAAACAAAATGCTGTAAGAGTCAAGATCGTCATCGTCATTGTCAAAAAAGAAGTATGTCAAAGCGTTTAGAGACTAACCTCAAATGTAAGCATATACGTATTGGCCACTTCACCATATTCTTTTTAAAAAAATAATGACCATTTCGTGCTTTATGTTTCTTTTGGATACTCTAACATTTTCACTGTTGTTAATAGTGAAAAAAATCGTTTGACATGTAATATCTCTTCACGGCGCATAATAGTTAATGATAAATATTGATTTTAATAATAAGTGTTAAGACCATCCACAATAGAGCGTTTAAATGTGTCCCTATGTTCACATAATCCATCTTATGTTCACATAATCTAACTGTCACCCACGTTGTTTTAGTTGCTTAATTAATTTGCTCCACACATCAAATATTTTATTTGTGTGATTTTTAATTAATTCACAACAAGTTGAAAGATTAAATGACGACACCATCTGCTTTACATTTATCTTATAAAGTAATTCTTCCACACTCTGTGTGCGCTTGCTTAAGTAATTATTTGGATATAATAATGCATATATAAATAAATATTGAATGAGAGGTTAATTTATTACTGGAAATGCATGACGTACAAATAGAAAGGAAGGAATATGACGTTGTGACAAAAAAGTTGAAAACTATACAATAAATAAATGTGATTATATCATATCTTTCAATTATTGATGTAAAGTTTGGCCGACGATCTTTATAACCAAATGACCTCCCTTTTTTTTATCGAATGACCTTGGTTCTAGCTAACATTGTTGATAAATATGATTTAGTGGCTATCTAGTCTTTGCATTTTGATTATCTCAATAGTGTTAGTGTACTCTTGCTCAGCAATTTCTTTGCTCCAAAACAAGCAGGGGGGAAATATTGTTTGTTTCTATTGGGTTAGAGAACCTTTTGTACGTCATATGATATGAATACTTTATAATAAAAAATTACAGGTATATGAATTTAAAAATTTAAACACCGAGCATACCTTGTAAACCATGAACATATAAAAGCTAATGAAATATGATATACCTTTAGATATCACGGTTCTTATATTTATTTGTCTTTTAATGTTTTTTTGAATCCCTATAACCATAAAAAGGTGGACAAGATTTTCTTAGGTTTTTTGTTTCTTTCTTAAATTTGATGGAGAAGTAATACAAGGAAAATGATGCCCGTGAAACTTATTGGATTATATAGTTATTTGGTCAATAGACACCTCAAAGTTGCTGCTTATTTTATTGAAAAATGTCGGTTGAGAGTTAAGATCCGATTATATTTTACACATAAACAGTTGATGATCGAGAGCGAAATTGAGGTGCATATTGAACAATTTCCTATACATAATTATCCTAACAAAGTAACAGTTTATTTCAATGAAGTTAGAGCAATATAGTAGAAACATTAGATCTTCAAGCGGAGAGAAAGTGTGAAAACAAAAATTATTTGAGAACAAATTTTGCCCTTGTTTTTCCGTTGGTCTAGATCAAATTTGTATCCAACCTAAGGAAAAAAACACCTATTTCATTCAAAAAAGAACAAAGTAACAACATATTTGATTTAATTTCCTTTTTATCTATAGCTACTTTGATTTAAAGTGTGATGCACGCATGTATGAATTTTCAAGGTTTCAAAACTAAAGTCAATACTATAGTATTCGTAAAGAATGTTTCCTTTTGTTCTGTTCTTATGCCTCTGTAACTGTAATGTAATCTTACTCAACATTCAAGAAATGAATCATCTGCTTTATTTAGAAATGCATGGACAAAGCAGAATTAGCCATAGAAATATTTCCTGCTGAGAAACAAGGAGAGTCACTTTTTTATTCACATTTTAATGTATCCTCAAATTAATCATAGCAATAGTACAAGCCCCAATGTGGATCTTTTTCCTTACAAAAAAAAATACTAAATTCATTTTTGTTGCCAATTTTAATTTTATCGTCTCTAACTTTATTCACTAATTCTCACTTTCCCAATCAAAATAACAAGAGGCTAAAATGAAAATGGTTCAAAGAACTTCCATTATTAATTTGATTGTTGTACAAAATAACCAAAAAACCATAAATACAAATGGAATAATCAAAGGTGATATTTTATATAGATCAAATGTGAAAAAAATATGCACATAATACATTCATATACATATAAATTTTGTGTCTCAACATCTACTAATTTTGTTGCATCTAGCACACAAGAAAGCAACAAAAGAGGATTTTGAGCGAAGAAATTTATGATGAAGATCCAACAAATAATGAATTCCCTAATCTATGATCTTAAAACTAATTATTAATTAACAAGGCAAGAGATCATCACCAAAGAGATAAAGAAGTCTCTCAACAGCCCAACTAGGTTGAGGAGGAGAAAATCCACAGCTTGAAATTTCAGATGAAAGTGAATAAGAATTAATCAAAGGAGCTCTACAAAGTGGACAAGTTTGGTTATGATTTTCATTCTCATGACCATGTTCCAACCACTTATCTATGCATTCCTTATGAAACACATGATCACAGTTCATCAATTCTCTAACTTCATCTTCCATTTTCAGCTTGTTCAAACAAACAGCACATGTTTCTTCTGTTTCTGGATGTCTTTCCTTGATTTCTCCGAAACTTGTCAACGGTAACATTTGACAACAAGAAGAGTATTGCTGCTGTTTTTCTTCTGGTTTTGTTCTTGTATGTTTGATTATTTTGAAAACTAAGCATATGATCCATCTAAGAACTGCAATGATTAGAGCAGCTTCATATATGGCTTGGCTTATAGTTAAATTGGAGATGGATTGTTGAGTGTAGAAACCCATTGAAGTGATTGAGATTGAGAAAATAATAAGAAGGGAGAGATTATAGGGTGGAGGGGGAAGTTGTAATGAGTTATGTGGCTTCCTTATAAAGCCAAAATGGTGAGGGTGGGGGTGTGGTGGAGGCAACTACTTTGCTTCTTTTTTCTTCTTTTTTCTTTTGGATTTGCTTTTACTTTCACTCTCTTCTACGTTCTTTCCTGTTTTGCTTTTCAAATAGGAAAATGTTTTTTGTTTTACACCCATACATTTATTGGAAAATCATCTATGTACACTCATACACTCATTGTCAATCAACTTGAACACACGAAACCATAAATTTAAAGTTCGTTAACCACAATCTTCATATGTAAATTTAAACACAAATGCTGGCTATTAGATACAACTTTTTTTAGGAATGATTGTAACAACTTGTTATATTCATTAACCATTTACCGAATGCAATTAGTCACATATTTAAATCGTGATAACTTTCTAACATTATTTCTTATTTTTTTAATGAACCTTCTAAATTTCTGTTAAAGTTAATTGTCAAATATGTTTATCAAAATATCATTTATGTCAATTAAATGCTTATCCACCGTCCTCTTGTTGTTAGGAATAAAAAATAAATGATTAGGCCCTGAAACTCTTACGCGTGTGAATAGTCACTTTGTGAGAGGCCAATGTAAAGAAAAGTTTGACGTAGCAAAAGAATTTCTTTTATCAAAAAACCGATTACAGATTTGATAATGGATCTTTTGATTCTATTATTGAGGTCTTCTCTTTTTCCACTTGTATAGTATCTTGAATTCTGAATGAAAAACAAAAGCATATACGTAATACACAACTATTTTAATATAAATATAGTAAATCCACGCAAGGTCACTTGCAAGCCACTTGAAACATTATTGTAATGGAATAGTGTGATTGACCACCGTTTTAGCTTTAATATAAAATATCGTGTTAATAAACTATTGATAATCATCTGATTATGTATTGATACAGTTGTTGGAATATGATGATATTTGTTAGGTGAAAGGAAAAAGGTTTCATTCCCTTGCTTACCGAATCAAACTACTTTTTTTATACAAGATCATGAAACGTCATAAGGACCCCATTGCATGTGTTGATTCCTAACATCCTAGTCAGATCCAACGTATGTATACAAAACATTACCATAATTTGGCTAAGAAGTACGATGAACATGACAATGAGGTATGGAAACTTATAAGTGGTGGGACGCAAGTGACGGCAAAAGGATCACACAGTCAACTATGACTCATTGCTTGCAATTTAAGGGAAAAGATGGAAAAAGTTTTCCAAACACACTTTTGATTATCGACACAAATTGCTCAGAGTGTGCAGAAGTTTTGTTATCCTTAAATGAGATCTCTGAGTATGCTTTTGCAAACAAGGAAAATAAGCATTCTAAAAGATGTCTCCTCAAATATGTCAATCCAGCTCGACTCAGATCCAACGTTACTACCAAATACTGAGAATACACACACAAAAATCACTTTTTTTTTTGTAGCCATGTTATTGGTGTGATGTGAAGTATCCACAAGCTTAACCGATAACTAATCTCCACCAAAAACCTGACTTACCTTTAGTGGGGTCTTCCCTCCCAACCACATTTTTCCATCCCCAAGGTTCAACACAAAAATCACTTTCAATTCAGATTTTTGTTTCCCTAAATCTTTAAACAATCCATTAGGATGGGTGTAAAAAGTAATACTAGATCAGATTACCCTTTAAAAAATGCCCAGGGTGGTACAGAGAAAGATAGTACAGGTCAACAACACATGCATTCTAAAAAAATGCTCTTTATGTCATACACCAAACAAATTTAATATGGATATTGTCTATGATGTGTCTTACATAGGCTGACATACTCAGAGTCAGAAAGAGATGATTTGAACTTCAGTTCTGTCACAATATATAGTGTAACAGAGTGTTTCATTCTGCTTTCACCCAGAGAGCCGTATCACAACTTAAATGCCGGTAATGTTTGAAGCTTTCTTTGGGGAACCACATAAGGACTACAAATAAAAGTAGTAGACTATTCAAATCCTTTGATCCATTGCTCCACTCTCTTGCATCTTCATTTTCATTTTGTATTGCAGTGTCGCCGGAGCACAGTCTAAAGGTGTTTCTCCTGAATAAGAAGCAGTGAGTTAGTGTTTGCATTCACTCAACAATATTTGCGGCCTATTATTTATTCCGATCTATCTTTAAGATCATTGCAGAGGATCCGGGCCGAAACTGCCATTGGCTGAATTTAAGGAAGGAAAAGTATTTTTTACCTTGTGCATTTTTATACTCCAGGTTTGCCCCCAAATCCATGAGAATAAAAACTATATCAGTTTGATTGAAAACTGCAGCCTACACAGAATATTAAAATTAGTGTCCATCCACTATATGAATAAGAAAACTATATCATCCTGAGCACAAACATGCTGAAGAGTGAGAGAGATACCAAATGCAATAAAGACAGTCCCTGCTTATCTCTGTAATTAGCATCCACACCCTGCATGTGTATAGAAATCCATGAATACTACTTGCCACAAAAAACAAAACTATACAGGTGCATCGTTTGAAGGAAACAGACCTCATTAAGAAGTTTTTTGACAGCAGCAATGTCACCATTTTTTATTGCTTCTCGTAAACCCTAAAAGCATCACACGTCAAATACAACGTATGACTTACAACAGCCAAGTTCTCTTTGCAACATGCCATATAAGAAATTAAAAAATCTACACAATAAAAAACATTTACCTCCCCATTAACTTCATAATCAATCTGGGGTCTGTTTGAGGTACCAGTAGTTACATGACCAGGGTTAAACGTAGAACTGCAAATTTTATATCATAAACTATCAAATAATGATATCGTCATAAAGTAATAATCAAGAGTAAAATTAAGTAATGAATAAGAAATGAGAAGTTTGTGATCTTAGACATAGTGAGACTCATAATTGCTATGTTAATGTTCAATATCCTAAAGGAATTTCTGCATACTAAAAATCAAATTGTATGACAAAGATAGAGTATCACTTTATTTATCTTGTTCAAAGTAAAGAAAAGAACAATAACACAATCAACCAACCATCAAGGCATTTTTTACTATAGCATATTCCAGAATATTTAGTAAGAAATCCTCTCCTTATTTTGTCCATGATGTGTCAGCTCAAAGGTAAGAGTTTGACCTTGTAATTTCAAGGGACGGAGTTTGAATCCCCTTGGGGGAATTCGTAAGAGTTGTCATCAGTGCCACTTTAATTAATAATAATTTCCCCCTTCTCCAATATTTTTGAAAAAAAAAAATCCCCTCCTAATTTTCAGTGGGAAACGCTTTTCTCAAAGTATAGGCTTCAGCTGACGAGACATGGATATGCTAAACCTTCCCCATTACTATCTCAACCAAGGAATTTATAACATGCGACAATATATATTTTTTGTCAATTGAAAGGTCAATTTCACTTTTAGGGAAGTGCTTTTTTTCTACCAAGAGTAACGAGCTTCTAAAACTTGTTACTAGTGTATGAACTATACATGTTGAGGAAAAGAGAATGTGGTTTCAAGCTTTCAACAAAAGAAATTAACATCTTTAATCCACATGACCAGATTTGTATCGACATAAGTTGGAGAATGATTGTTATCCTGAGATACAAACTGCGTATTGGAACTCTCAACTATGTACTAAAACTGGTTCAAAACATAAATATTAGTGACATTACCACACAAAAATGTCTATTAATCAGTCCCTACCTAAACTTATTTGTGGAACTGGAGCTTCTACTTTTTGAAGCATTATCTGTCTTCTTAGGTTTAGGATTTGATGGAGCTGTAACAACTGGGATGGACTTCTTCTGTCACGAAGAATGGAAAATAGAAAAATGAGTTTGTGGGTTTCATCATAAAAGGTATCTGAAAACAATAAGAATTATTACCTCTTGGGGAACTGCAGAAGAGGAAGGGGGAGGAGCTTCACAAATGCAAAGAGGCATTCCACACTTACACTCTTTAACGCCTGATGCAAGGTTATTATCTGCAGTTGGTTTTCTTTTTGAATCAACATTTGCATCAATATCTAATTCAGAAACAGCATCTGATATGCTGTTTACTCCGTCTGAAGAAGTTTGTTGTACAGCCTTCCCAGATCTGTGCCAAAGGAAATTTGTAACGTATGAATGATTCCTAAATAATTTTGATCGCATGTAGAAAATAATGATATCATTACAATAAGAAAGAAAATGGAATCTTGAGATCTTTTTAAACGAAAAGGCCAACGTTGAGAAATGAGATGAGCTTTAAGTTGAATGAACAATGGCCACTCATATGTAATTGCAGTCCACTATTGTAAGAGGAATAAAAATTTGATTGTTTCTCAAGAAACACATATGCCAGATAAATTATTAATAAATATAGCATCAATCCATGTAACTCTTGAAAGATTAGGTGCTTGGCTTCTACTTGGAATGGTATGAAGTAGACGACAGTCTTTTTAAAGGACTTACAATTTTCCCTAATAAACATGTTGAGGGATCGGGTAGATTTGCACCTTTGATGTATTCTTTGTTCATTCTTAGACCTTTGACTCTTAAATTGTTGTTTTTCGTTTTTAAGGAAGAACTGTTACATTATCCCCAAAATTCATCCATGTCTTCGTGATATTCTTTTACTATAAATTTAAATCCTTACAACTCTTGTATATAGCTTAAAAGGAAAGTACTTTCTTCACCAGAACAAGTCAAACAAAATATTACCACTGAAAAGCTTGAGAGCCTTTTCGAGGAAAAAAAATCTAGAATATTAAGGTGAACTAGCCATATAGCTGATAGCTCACATGACATTGAACCCAGTTTGATGCATTTCTAGGTCTTCATCGACTCCCATGTAACCAAATAGGAAAAAAAGATTATGAAGGATGACCTCACTTTTAATTAAAAAAGACACGCAACCAGTCTCTGGATCTATTTATGTCAGTGTAAATACATTGAATCTAATCTTAAATAGTCACTCTATGAAACTCAACCACAAGTCCTTGCTATGTTTTCCTTCTCTAAGTGGTCAGTTCCTAATTTCTTTTAAACGTATGTTTGTTAGACACTAATTACAGCTACCTGAAACTCAACCATAAACTATATTTCCAGCCATTTTATATTCCTGACATATCATAAAGTATGTTTGCAAAAGACTTTGGGCTGATCTCAGTGAGATAAAACTAGTCCAATAAATCCATTTCGCATTGAATACTATTTCTTACTCAATCACAGAATAAGTGACAGGTCCCTACACAAATGTACAACAGCAAAAACAACAACAACCAAGCCATATCCCTACAAAGTGGGCTCAGCTACATGGATCAAATTATGTCTTAATGTTATATTATAAACCATATTTCATTCCAACTCATTAATCTCTACATCTTTCTTGATAGTTTCTTCTATAGTTTTTCTAGGTCTTCAATTGCCTCTAGTGATCTAAGTATCCTCATATAAGAAAGAATTTCTTTCCTAATAATACCTTCTCACATTTATGGTTAAACATAGCACAAGTTCCACCAAACAAGTGGACAAATAAAATTTAACTTTCAGTTGCACATGATGTTGAACAGTTATACAGAATCCTAAACATGCCTAAGCTTAATTAATGTGATTTTGCATTATAATACACACATAAAAATAAGTTTCGTATCCAAATGAGAATTGAGAAAATAATAACACGCTACAAAGTTAGCGAGGAAGTAATTTACCGCGAGTTGTTGAAACAATCAGCACATACACGTACATTCGAGTAAATGCCAAATTGTGGTAAAGCCTACATACAAAAAAATATCACTATAAAATTCATCAAGGATAATACTTCCACTAACAATACTGAAGTTAAAAAACAAAAATTTGTACCATTTGATCCAATGAATGTTCGCTGCACAATGTTCTCCCACAACAACGACAATGATGCTGCATATACATACACACCACACAGTCAATTACCAGTAAAATTTACAAATATAATATTTTACCATACATACAAAGATTTTTTGATCAAATGCAATACAAATCATAACCAATACAAATTTTAATCTAACTAGCTCATTCTTTATGTAAAATTGCATAAGTTACTTACAAACATTTTTTTTTATTATTAACTGATAAATTTGGGATATTGGCAAAAAAGAATAAAAGTAACCGATCCGATGAAAATTCAATACCAAATCAAATTCAAATTCTGAAATTGGAAATGAAGAAGATTGAAAGAGCATACCCGTCTACGGAAGGTGTTGAAACTGCAACTGCAGACAACACATCGTGCTGCTTCTTGAAAAGGAGGAGGAGTTTCTGTTGTTGACATTTTCAACAAAACTAGGGTTTCTTCTTCCCAATTTCTTATATACTAATTTTCAATTTTTTTTTTGTTTATCGAATTTATCAAATCATTGAAGAGTCTAAAGATAGATTCATTGCTTCATTGAAGAAGACAATTGTTGTCGGAAAAAAAAAATTAAATAAAATTTGTTATTTTGGGTAAAGGATGACCGATGTGGATAATAGGGATTAGGGGGGTTGTTGTTAATACCTCACTTTTTATTGTACACCCCTCCTTTTTTTTTTGTTGAGATTAGTCACTTTAGTCCCTGAATGCAGATAAATTGTAAAATAGTCCTGAATGTAGATTCTGTTAGTCAATTTAGTCCCTGAATGCAGACTCCGTTAGTCAATTTAGTCCCTGAATGTAGACCTCGTTAGTCACCTTAGTCCTTGAAATTGACCAACATAGTCTATATCTAGGGACTGTTTTGCAATTTCTCTGCATTCAGGGACTAAAGTGACTATTTCTTTCCTATTCAGAAACTAAAGTGACTAATTCCCTTTTTTTTCTTCTCCAAAACATTTTTATGGTAATTAATTTTGAAATATAAGAATTTTTTGGAAATTATTTTTTTGAATTTTAAAAATGAAATTTTGACCATTTAATATTATAAAGCTATTACTAATTTTTATGATCATTTTTCTACAAGTCATATGTTGTTAAAAGTACATTCGTCTCATTGATGTTTTGATCCTTAAAAGTTTATGGTGAGAAGGAAAAGGAAGATAATGAGCTTTTAACATGATGTTATATAATTATAACTTTGGATCTTTCAAAAAAAAAATTATAACTTTGGAGAATGCTAACATGTGTATTAAGAGCATACATTAAAGAACTTAATGTAGTAATATTATTTTAAAGGCTTATTCAATCACTCGGTCCCTTAACTTAATTGATTGTCTCAATTTGGTCCCCTAACTATAATTTGTATCAATTTTGTCCCCTATGTTTTGCTCCGTTACTAGTTTTAGTCCTTTCTGAATAACAGAGCAAAACATAGGGGACCAAATTGGTACATAAGTTAACGTTTTTTTTAGAGAAACTAACAGAAAAGACTAAAACTAGTAACAATGCAAAACATAAGGGACCAAATTGGTACAAATTATAGTTATGAGACTAAATTGAGACAATCAACTAAGTTAAGGGACCAGGTGATTGAAAAAACCTATTTTAAAAGTCAAAGTTTCGCTTCATATCAATACAAAATTGCTCTTTTTAAAACTTTACTTTTTAAACAATTACACTTCTAAACATTTGATGAAGAACTTAACTATTTGAAGAACTTAACTATTGGAAATTTCGGTTTTTCTAAGAGATAAAACTTAACTATTGTGCTATAGGAATCGTTCGGATTTGTCAACTAAAAGAGAGCATAATTGTCGTCAACAAGTCATCAACAATTTTGAAAATGTGTGAATAATTATCACGTCGTAAAATTGTAGTTTTGAGCATAGTTTCAAGCCGATTAGAAAGTATGCGACGGGGCAAAATGTTTGTATCTTTGATCACAATGTATAAGGCGCACACATTAAAAAAAAAAATATTTATACAATCATATTTTGAAAACTTTTGTGATAATTTTATCACTTATATTCACATTATGTTTTTACTCTCTTTTGATTACTTTGATTTTTGTGTCAATACATTTTTTCTTTGTAAAATCATGTTTGTCCCAAAAGTTGTCAATAAAACGGTTGTTCAAATAACACAATTTTCATTATGAAATAGAAAAACACCATGAAAAACCGAAGACAGTTAGTATAAAGAATTTTGCTCTGATCTGAAAAATGTCACAAGGAAAAAATCATAGAATGAATGGTTTTTTATAAAAGAAGGAAAAAAAACAAGTGATGATCTATCACTTGCCTCTGATGAAATTGCTAAGAGTATATGAAGATCAAACACAAATAAATTATTAGAATAAAAGGGTGTGTTTGATTCATTAAAAAATAGAGATTGGATTGGATAATTTTTTTGGTATCATGTTTGATATAGAAACTATGGTAATGAGATTGGACAAAACTGTTAATCTATCTTTAATAGGAGGGTCTTAACCAATTAAGATCCGATACCTATTAGATACCCTTATTGGGGGAATCTTTTTCAGAGTCTTACTCAAGACCCTCACTTTTAAGCGGGACTCACACTATTTTAATATTAAAAACTGTAATGTAATGATATAAAGTTATTAATAGTTGATTAGTGGGTCCCATTTAAGAAATTTTTATTAGATTTTGGG
>Ga0315913_1004467_pt1 | contig 16927 bp, 6 predicted proteins | sample MpolsnodulesMG_FD_207736 | JGI IMG/M metagenome (GOLD analysis project Ga0315913, IMG submission 207736) | Medicago polymorpha root nodule microbial communities from Los Angeles, California, United States - small nodules | ecosystem: Host-associated > Plants > Roots > Nodule | place: USA... | reverse complement strand
GTTTAAAAGAAGATTTGAGGTGAATATAACATTAATTCACGATATTTGGAGATATATTTTAGTAGAATTTTTGTTGATTTAAAGAAGATGATGAAGATTCAAAGGAAGAAGATGAAGATGATGAACATCTTCATCATATTTCTGGATTTTTTTCATTTTTAATAAAAAAATATTTTTAAAAATTAAATTATGTATTTTTTAATAAAAAATGAGAAAAAAGATGTATATGTGCTTTTAAGAGAGATAAATGACCTAAACAGAAAAAAATAAAGATAAAGAACCAAAGTATTACAAATAAATAAGATAAAAAGCCCCCAATGTAATCTTGGAAAGGTGTACAGTAGGTCATAATGGTCGCTTTAAGTTTATGTGCGGGTTAAAATCATAATCAAATCAAACTAGTTTCATCTCAATACAGAACTCACTCTTCTTTTCCTTTCACTTACTGAAATATATCAACATTACTATTTCATTCACTCTTCCATTTTCCAAACAAAAATACTTCTATCTTCACTTATTGAAATCTCTCAACTTTCATCTTCATTAAATAGTGAGGTATTTTTGTAATGTTTTGTTTTTGAAAATTAACATTTACTCCATGAATTTCTTCTTATAACATTGTTGCTATTTTTTGTGTTTGTTACAACCTCGAGTTGTTCCTCATTCATTCTGCTAATTCTTTCGGGGGTTTCAACATCTTCTTGCTTGAGGTAAATAAACCACTATCTTGTATTCTTTTTTGTTTCTTTATTTGTTATCTTATTGTTGTTTCTATAATTTTGTGTTTGTCATTTAATATTTCATAATACAAAAGCGAATGTTTGGTTTTGTTGATACTCACTGCTCACATTTTACTAGTCCGTCCACAATCTCATATTTTATTGTTTGTTTCTTTGTTTTTAAAGGTTAAAAATAAATAAACATTTTCTTAAAAAAATTTACCAATATTTACCAACTTTAATTTTTATTGCTTCTTGTTCAACTATGAAAATTTGTATGGTTTTTAATCATAATCAAAACAATTCTTAGAAACATTGTTTATCATGAAGAAAAAAAGATTTGTTTCTCTGCTTGCTTCTGATTATGAACAATGTTAATAAAACATGGAATGTGTGGGATTTAATCATAATCAAAACCTACATATTCTCGAAGACATGTACAGAAGGTCAAAATCGTCGCCTTGCCATAATCCTACACGTGGTTTAAAATCATAATCAAACGAAACTAACTTCATCTCCATACTGAACTCACTATTCTCTTCCTTCCACTTGTTGAAAACTCTTAACTTTATTATTCCATTCACTCTTATATTTTCCAATTGAAAAATACTTTCATCTCCACTTTTTGAAATCTCTCAACTTTCGTCTTCGTTCAATAATGAGTTTTTTTTGTTTTGTTTTTTAAAATTAACATTCACTTCCTCTATTTTTTCTCATAACATTGCTTCTATTTTTGTGTTTATGACATCCTTAACTTTTTCTTCTCATATCTTTTTCATTTTGTTACTTAATTCAGGGTTGTTTGAGGCAAATAACGTCTATTTTTTTTGTTCTTTTTGTTATTTTGTTGTTGCTTCTGTGGTTTTGTGTTTGTCATTACAAATTTCATAATACAATGCGGATGTTTGGTTTTGTTGCTACTCACTGCTCGCAGCTCACTTGTCCGTTCACAACCTCAAACTTGTTTTTTAGTTTCTTTGTTTCTTCTAGAATAAAAAAGAACGTAATTTTTTCTTACAAAATGATATTTACGAAAATTTACCAAGTTTGATTCCGAGTGCTACTTGTTCAACTATGAAAATTTGTTTGGATCTTAATTATAATCAAAACAATGCTTAGAAACGATGTTTGTCATGAAAAAAAGTGATTTTTTTCTCTGCTTCTGGTTATGAAAACAATGTGTAGAAAACTTGGAATGTGTGGGTTTTAATCACAGGAGTTTTGGATGTTTGAAGCCATTAGCATATATGTTTTATGATTTTTTGGATTATATAGTAGCCAACTAGGAAGGAACTAAGACCTTAACTACTTTACTTGCTCTAATATAGTTTTTTTTTTTTAAAAAGTTTGTATGAAGTTTGAAATTTTAATTTTTATGTTAATTGGTGTTCTATTATAAATATATGTCATTTATGTGTCACTTAAAGTCAATTTTAATTTTTCATAGAGTCATACGAGTCTACGAGTCGAGTCTACATATCTTCTTCAAGTCTATGTAGACTCGTGAGTCTAACAATCTTGGTTTCATGTCTTTATTAGTTTAATACCTTGTCTATTGTGATCATGCGTGAGTAGACTTTTCTAGTATTGGGATTGTTGAAATAATCTTATGATTGAATCCTAATCAACCCAAGTTTAGACTCTATTTTATATGAATCTCTTTTCTAATATAGTCTCACCGTTATTAAATTTTATAATAAATATCAAACGAAGAACATAGAGGTGAAGTTTGACATTGTTATTTAATCACATCTCAAATATTTGTTAAAAAAAATCGTATCTCAAATATCAAATGAAGAACCAAGAGGTGAAGTCTGATATTGGACCAAATGAGATTAGACAAGTAAACAAAACATGAGAATAGTTTTGTGAGTATTGGGACATTAAGGTTGCACTCAAAGGGTCTCAATGATAATCAACCATGAGAATATGCTTGATTATTGTTGAGATACGTTCATGTATTCTAAGAGATGACATGAAATACCAAAGAACACCATGTCCTTAGAAATAAATTCATTATAGAATAGGGAAATAGATAGAGAATGTTTAAGATTTAATATTATGATGAAAACCTCAATCCCATGACGCTTTTTAATATCTGAATTTTAGTCTAAAATCAAATATTTCTCTTAACCAAAATATTCTTATTCTGCTAATGAAAACTAAAAATTAGATTGGTAATTACTTTAACTCCTTATGGGTCGATATTTTTACTACTCGATAGAACCGTGCACTTGCGGAAAGCTATCGTTATACATATAATATATAAATCATAAAATAATTAGACATTTTTTTTTTGGACAAGAATTAGACATTTGTTATTCTTGACCTAATTAAAGAATTTTTTTACGGTCTTACGCATGAGTATTGTATAAGAGAGAAAAAAGAGACATTTGTAAAAACTATATCTCTAAATAGCACCATATGAGAGGTTTATTATATATGAGATTATAAAAGAAATATTCTACATAATATTATATGTTAGGTTACTTAGAGAATAGAGAGTAAGCTAGAATATATTTACAGTGTAAATATAATTATTTATTGTTTAATTAAATATTAACACTCTTCCTCAAGTTGGTCATATAAGTCAAATGTGCTAAACTTGACACACACACATATAACTTGTTCTATGACCTCACATAGATTCTGTAAAAACATCCACCAACTGATTATTTGAATTGACAAAACGTATGACGATGTCGTCTGATTCAATCTTCTCTCTAACAAAGTGACGGTCTATCTTAATATATTTGGTCCTCACATGAACGAATGAATTTGAGATAAAATGGTATCTAACATTCTACTAGCAAGAAACAATGGTATCTTATTGTAACTCAAAAACAAGAAACAATGATATTTAACATTCTACTAGCAACACTTAGGGAGTGGGAGTCAACACTCGAAAGACATAATTCTTCTATCCACATTAATTGCTTAAAGATAAAATGACATTTAAAAACATGAACGATACCTCGACTAAATTGTTGCTCTATCAACGAACATAAAATACCCAATTAAAAAAAAAATATAAAATAAAATAAAAATGGCGGATTGTATGTTGAAGAAAAAAAAAACCTATCCTAATAATGAAATAAAAAATGAGACAAATTGAACAAAAATATTCAATATTCTCATCGACTAAGCTACTCGTCTATCTTTACCGGTCAGACACGGCCAATTTCTGACCAAAATCAATCTGTTCTTCACATTGACAGTTCCACCACCTTTCTCTCTCTATAACCGTCACTTTCTCTCTCTAGAATTCCCATTTCCATTTCCAAATCTCAAATCACCATCACACCAACACTCCAATCTCAAATTCAATTCTCACGCTTCATCGAATCACCGGTGAAGAATTTCTCCACACGAACTCTAGAATCTTCGAATCCTTCAAGAACTGTGTGGTTTGCTTGATTCCGTCAGAAGATGATGATGGCGGAGGATCTCGGTGTTGAAGCGAAAGAAGCATCAGTTCGTGAAGTTGCGAAGCTTTTACCTCTTCCGGAGCTTCTTCAGTCAATTGCGTCGATCAAAGCTGATTACATTTCTCGTCAACAGGTTTCAGATCTATTTCATTACTTTCTTTTGCTTTTTTGTTTATTTTTTTATGTAATTATGTTTGCTGTTTATTTGATTGTGCCGTGTCGATAATTGATTTAACTAAAAAGTGAGTGTGATGAATAATGTGAAGTGGTTTTTGTTTGGATACAGTTGAACAGCGTAAAAATCACGTTTAGACTCAAGTTAGAAATCATAGTTTCAAGTTAGAATCAATTCTGGAGGCAAAATAAATTATGCTTGAGAGCAACTAATCATGTGAAAAGATGTGTTTGTCAGTGTTGTGTATCGAACGAGGATGTGATTTTATAGAAGCAACCAAGTGGTAGATTTCACATTAGATGTATTTTAAGGCTAATTGATTTTGTAAAATTGATTTTACTTAAAAGTGAGTGAGTTGAATCACTTGAATGTAAAGTGGTTTATGTTTAGATACAGTTGAACAATAAGATTCAGTGTAAAAATCAAGTTTATACTCGAGCCACATATCATAGCTTCAAGTTAGAATCAATTATGGAGGAAAAATAAGTTCTATGCGAGAGCAATCAAACATGTCAAAAGATGTGTTTGGTCGTATGGCGTACCGGACACAATGTGATTTTATAGAAGCAACCAAGTGGTAGCTTTCACATTAGATGTAAAAAAATAATTACAAAACTGACACTCTAGACGTGGAACCAAATGATGCAAAAATCAATTTTTCACCATTAGAATCAATTCTGGTTGTTTCAAACATGGAACCAAACATAGCGTTGTGAGACATTTTAGCTTCGTTTTTAGCTGGTTGGACTTCTAGTTTTGTTTTTTGGTTCTTGGGCTTTGGTTTGGCCGATATAGGTGTGATATTATCTTTTAAGGATGTACTGGATATTTGATAGTTGTAGCTGTTGTTGTTTCATCAAAAGACGAATTATTTTTAGTGTTATCGAATAGTGGCTATTGCGGTACTAAAGCACTTTAGTGTAACAGAATTTTAACAAACTGCTATTATTTCGAGATAGATGATTTAGTACAAGAGTATTGTCGAATGGTTAGAGGTAGAGGAAGACTTAGAAAAACTATACATAACTATTGTGGAAGACCTGGAGATTAATTAACGCAATAGATATATGATAGATCATTGTGGCGTCATTTGATCCATATAGCCGATCCTACTTAGTGGGATTAGGCTTGATTGATGTTGTATTGTCAAATAGCGGCTATAGCATAATTTGAACAAACCACTTTTTTCAACAATCTGCAAATAACAACATTGGTCACTTTGTATTGGTCAAGTAGGAGATGAAGCCAGGGGCTCAAATTAATTTTTTTTGACTTGGAGTTCTATACAATAGAGTTTTAAGGAGGGGATGGATTTTATCCTTGATTCTTGATATGCGGTTTTGGTGTAATACACATTAACCTTTTGTCTCTTGGGCTGATGCTCTTGAATGGAGTGAAAAGTGACTGGAGAGAAAAAATTGGAAGGATTGGTGCTGTTGATGCCGCATTGTTTGGGGCAGCTTTTTTATCCATGATTTGAGATCCAATATTATCACAGTAGCACTGGATAGTAAGAGGATTCAGTACTAAAGCTAGCCTTTTATGAAGACTATGAGAGCCTATTTGAAAGAATTTATTCAAGTTTATCTTTTAACATAAGAACTTGTGTATGTGTTTGAAAGAAATTACGAAAACAACGTGAGTCTATTGTTGATGCCTAAATCCCCTCCAGAATGTGAGTGAAATATATTTGCTCTCCTCTCTTTTTTGTTTGATTCATATTTAGAGTTAAAGAGATACAACAATGAATAGCGAGAATAGACATCTAAATATATAAGATATTATATATTATATAAATTATCATAAGGAATACATGATGAAACAAAGGGTGTAGGACTCCACAAATCACCAAAAATTAATTCCAAAGGTGACTCATAAACAATGGTAGATGAATTAGATGTCAGGCTGTGTGCCTGGACTAAAATCAATTGCAAATTTATTAGGAAGTGTAACACTACATTTTTCAAGTACCGGATGTTGGTATGCCATGAATTTTGGAGTACCCATGCTTTAATCACTTTTAAGAGTTTTCATCCGTTTGTTACAACTTTAAAAAAAAAAAATATATAATTTGAAAAATAATCTAAACACTTCAAATGAGAAGCTGTTTTAAGTAGCTTCTCATAAGTCATAATAATAATTTTCGATCGATGATTTTTCAATGAATTTCATTTCGGCAAACAAACACAAAATAGTTTTTTATTTTAAATCTATGAAAAATCTCAAAAAAATAATCTCAAAATTTTTTAATGCCAAAATCATTTATTTTAATCCGCAACAAGCAGGTCTTGTATAGAAAACAAAGCTGCAGAATATAGACTTAAAGGGTATAAATGCTATTGATAATGTAGTAACCTTAGAGAAACATAGTTTTGTAACATTATTTCCCTATAATATAGTAGTAACATTAGAGAAACATAACAGCATATAGTTTTGTATCCTTAAAATGGAGAATAATTTTAAAGTCGCTGCAATAAAAAAACATGATAAAACCGTCGCCTGAAATACTAGTACGATTAATTAAAATTAATGTATTAGTATTTCGAGAATCGAATGACAAGTAGTTACATATTGAAAAGTATTAAAGAAATGGATAATTATTTTGCATGATTTTTTATTTTATATACTAAGGTCATGTTAGGAAAAATTTAAACTGGATTCTTCTTAGCATTCAATTCTTGCAAAATTGATTCTAAGAATTTAGTTTTGATTTATTTTATTAGTAATTCACATGATTTAGTTTTTATACCTTTTCATCCCAATAATTTCAAATTAATTCCTATTATTTTAAAGATATGACCCTTGAATTTTCTTGTTTATTCTTGTGTTATTCTAATGTTATCTTATACTTTTAACTAATCAGATGTTTAATGATTTCAAAGACTTTACTCTAACAGGGGAAATTATAATGCATATCAAACACAAATATGTTGTAAGAGTCTTATTCTACTTTTCAGAAAATAGCAAACGTAGATCTAAGTGTAACATGTATATGAAATAGGATGGGTTTTGCGTAGGTTTTTGAATATAGGGTTTTCTGTAAGATCAAAAAAATAGAAAGGATGATGGAGTAATTACCTCCCTGAAAAACTAATATGATCAAAGTATCAGATTGTAAATTTATCATGTTTTTAATTTACCAATTTCTAAATAAAATTTAGAATTTTTTCTATATGTGTCATAAGCTTTTCTTAGTTTATAATTGATTTATAAGTCCGACAATTATATTCGCGCCGTGTTTTTTCAGTTTTCATTAGATATTTAATTATTTGTTTAATTTTATCTTGTTTGACCAGTAACACAGTGACTCAATATCCCTCCCGAGTTGGCTACCTATTCAAGCTTTATAGCTATGGCCTATTTATATATCTTATAGCAAATATGACTGATGTTATTGTTATGGCTGTCTGTACTCTGTAATGACATTTACAATTACTAGATAATTATTGTTGCAGCTACTTTATACAAAAAGTTTTATTGCTTGAGTTTGAGTTTTTTTTTTTTAATTGTTTTCAGGCCAATGACGCACAACTTAGTACAATGGTTGCAGAGCAGGTAAATTCTTCCCTTTTTGATTGACTGAATACTATTCGGTTAGATGCATGTTATTGAAAGAATAACGTACCTTTTAGTAGCTGCGAACCCTAGTGCTCATTTTTTGTTGTAAAATGATGTGCATCATCTGCAAAGTCAGTGTGTATGTTTGGATTATACCTTGTTTTGTTTTCTGAAAAGTTATTGACAAAATACTGTAGTTTCATTTAATCTATGTAACTGACTTCATCTTGTAGGAATATGCAAAATTTTTCAATCTTTTTAAAAGTGTGTCATTGACTGAAAAAGCCTTTTATACTAAATTCATGAGGATGTCGATACAGTTTTAGTACATTTGTTTTTGTACAAAGCTCTCGGGAGCTATTATCAGTAAATAGGAACTATAGATAGAAAGGCAAGTAACTGTTTCCATAAAGAAATAAACATTATGGGCAGATTTTCTTAGTAAAGCAGCCTGTAAGGAACTAATATAGATGATAAATAGGTTAATACCAAAGAAAAAATACGCTCTTACTAATCTATGGGAGCAAAAGACTGACATACATAGTCTAATGATGCGTAACTACTACCTTACACATAAACTGAAGGGCAGTTTTTATTCAAAATATCTCAAAACATGGACAGCAGATATTTAATTCTAATAACCACAGATGGCATTGCTGGTAGTATTTGTGCGATTACTGTTTTGTTATTATGTCCCAAACTTTAGCCATTAAACGTGAACTGCATTGTAGATTCTGCTGATCTTTATATTTAATCAACTGGGGCTCCGCAATCTTATATCTTCTGGTGGTTTGCCTGAAAACACTCTACTGCAGGTTGAGAAGTCACAGGCAGGACTGAAATCACTCTCCTTTTCTGAGAAGACAATAAACCAGCTTCGGGAAAACTTTCTCGCCATTGAGAAGTATGTTAACAATGAGATAGACTGAAACTGTTTTCACTTCTTTGAGAGTGGGTGTTTTCTCTTTGTAAACTTGCTCTTTTGATATCGTTCTCTTTTAGCTTACTGTGATTTTCCTGGTGCATCAGCTTATGTCAGGAATGCCAAACATTAATTGAAAACCACGACCAGATAAAGATACTTAGCAATGCAAGAAATAACTTAAACACAACCTTGAAGGTGCTTTTTCTATCTTTTATTTAACCTTTAGTTATTGATTAAAATATTGCTAGTCTCACATTCATTCTATTGCTTCATAGTCTTAGAGTTGTTATAGAACTTCCCCTCCCTGTTTTTTCCTGTAGGACTGAGCTTATCACCTGCAATTATAACAAAATGGATTATTTTCTCTCACTTTATCTCATGTTGAATCATGGTTAAAGGAGGAGATTCCATTATGTATCGAGTGTATTCTGTCAAGTGTTGCTTTTACTGTGTCGTAGGTTCATAACTTAGTTAATCTTCCATTGGTAGAATGGAAGTAAACATAGTCTGAGCTTGGACTCTAGTTGCTTGCATTTGTCATGATTTTAGTAAACATGTTTTGAACTTGGAACCTAGTTGCATTTATATGAGTCATACTTCATTCCTTTTTTTTCCGACCCCACTTAGTGGGATAAGGCTTGGTTGTTGTTGTTGTATACTTCATTTCTTTTTTTCTTTTTGGCTGACTTCTTGGTCTTCTGATAGGATGTTGAAGGTATGATGTCCATTTCTGTTGAGGCAGCGGAGGCTCGGGATTCTTTGACTGATGACAAAGAAATTGTCAATACTTACGAGGTTAGGCTGGTCTTGGATCCTAAAAGTCTTACTTATACAACAACAGCCAAGCCTTATCCGACTAAGTAGGGAGGCTGGTCTTGGTTATACTGCAAAATATTGATTTTTTCCTAAATAATAGCTGGCTTCTCCAAATGTCAATTTTTGATTTTACTGATACAATCAACTGATATAAAGATTTGAAAAAGAAAAGATCTTTATTGAACACTGAGGTGTCTCTGCTCAGTATGAGCTAGAGGAACGAATTACAATGCCCAGGGAATTTGAGTGAGCCTTGATTCTTCCACTCTTTCAATGACATAATTGCCTCTTTCCCTCATACCCGGCTACCCCTTATATACATGTTACCTTCCATTCAATTACATTTGTTCATTCAATCTTATCCCTTCTCAAATTCCTTCTATTCTATCATTCAATTACATTTATTTATTCTTTTATTCGGTTATGACCTCTCTGACACTAGCCTATTTCACTCTGCTCATAAAATAAACCCTTTCAACTATAGCTGACCTACCATAATATCTCTAACCTTTTATTATTTTGCAGAGGTTAACAGCTCTGGATGGAAAGCGAAGGTTTGCATTAGCAGCAGCAGGATCTCACAAGGAAGAGGTTGGAAGACTGAGGTTTGTGTCTACTTATGTTCTGTGTCCACATTCATGGGGTTTGTGAGAACCCTGGAGGGGACCACCACATAATTTGGATTTAATTTCCATATATGCATAAGCCCTAATCTATAATTATGCTATGACCCACTGGTATTCTTAATCAGTGGCATCTGCATTTTTAAACTACGGTTTCAGGTATTGCAGTCCTGAAATTGAAACTTTTCTATGACCCAATTTGCAGCTATTTTACCAGATATTTATTTAATGGTTGGTATATTATTTTGATTTTGTAGGACAGGAATATTGCGTTTTCTTTTGGAGTAGATAATTTGTTTTTGAGAAGACTGAATCAAACATATTTATTTTTTATATAACAGGATTCATTCAACTTTTTCTATTAAAGGAATAGATAAAATAAGTTTTAATTATACTTTATATATTTGATCCAAAACTACGTGAAAATGTTATAATTTATTGTCATCAATTGGAAAATCTGTGTGAGGGGTGCTATGCATTTGGTGGCTTTAAAGGTTCTAAAGAATGTCATTCTGGAAGGTTTGGAAGATTTTGTTTTTTCTCCAAAAGACATTTGACAAAAGTATATCTTTTAATTTTTTATCCTTTAGGAAGATGGCACAAACTATTTTTGTACCTTTTTGCATTGTGGTTGGGTGTGCTTTGCATCGTCAAGTCCAGATAGTCGATTGTCGTATGACACTTTGACACTGCTTATTTGATAAATGTTATATTCAAAAGATATCTTTACCCTGTGAAATATAATAATGTAATGAAAATAAAATAAAGTGTGAGATTCTTTTGTAGTTACACTGTTATTGGATTGAAACTGAGAACACATGTTGATAACTCTTAGCCAACTGGTAAGGAAAAACTTAAACTCATCAAGAGCATTTGCAATTTGATTGAACTGGACATGCAATTCAGTTGTTAAAATGATTTTTAGAACTGTAAATTCAATATCTATACTATATATAAAGGCAACCCAAGTTCTTGTTTAATTTATTTCTCATCAAATTTTATCCTTAATTTAAACTATTTCATTTACAATTATCTAATTTATACTCAATCAAACAACTATTTTATATGTATCTATTCTTACTATAAAGTATATATAAAGGGGATACAAAATTTTGGTGTAGCATTTTTCTCTTTCATTTTTACCATTTATTCAAACTATGTTCTTTACAATTTTGTTATTCTTTATCCATTTTTCGCCTTCACTTAAACTATTTTATTTATAACCTTTCCCTTCTTTATCCAATTGAAAAATTGAATTTTCTATACCTTATATATAAAGGAGGAAGTAAAAGGGAGAGAACAAGTAAAGCTGATAGTTCCCGTCTACACGCTAGCATCCATAAGGGGTCTAATTTATGTTATTTTGCTCCATTACTCCTCCCCATATACATACAGAATTCTCATTACTAAATTCATTATTTATTGGCCAGACATGTTAGAGTGTTGGTTATTTATCCTCCAACTAAAATTTATTTTGAGATTCAGTTATTTTGTTTTGTTGTTCATCTATAGTTTTAAGGCTTAGTAGTTTGTATCTTTGAGAGAATTACAATGAAAAAGCATTTGAGTGAGTCCATGTGTTACACAAATAAACTTTGTTAACTTTATCCTATTTAATAATAGGTTCATGCTAACAAGTGCCCTAAGGGCATTGTTTAAGGAATACATATAAGGAAAATTTGTCTTGGAAATACAAGTTAACACTTGTCATAGTCATAATTACATCATTTTCTATGCAAAAGTTACCTCATTTGGTTTCCTAAACAATGCCCCAAGGGCAATTCTTAGCATTTTTCTTTATAATATTTACATGACACTATCCAACAGTAACTATTTATGGACACAATTTCTAACGGTATCTATTGTTAACATTTTATTTTTGTATTTGTTGTAGAGAATATTTTGAAGATGTAGATCAAACCTGGGAGAACTTTGAGAAGACACTATGGGGACATGTTGCCAATTTCTATAAACTTTCTAAAGAAAGGTTAGTGCCATCTCTTCAATATGAACATAGCAAATGATGTTGCACATTGTTTTACTATGAAACTGCTTGAACTTTTATCCATTGAGTGCTATTTAAGATTCAAAAGTCTTGTGTTTTCTGTTGATTTTAGGTTTGACATATTTGATTATTATGTTCGTTAAATTACGCATTTGATCTATATTATATTTCTTTAGCACTTATTTAGATCCTTGTTGTTCCTCCCGTATTAGTTCGCGCTTCAGATGTCCAATCCTGAGTGTGAGAAGGTGTGTTCAAAATATCACAGACTAGAGATATGGGCTATGTAACCTTTATATGGCTTTGATAATCCTCACCTTACAAATTACAGGTTGGTTTTGTTAGATGAGTTAGGCCTTATGTCCAAATTCTAAGATGGTAACAGAACCTATCCCAGATTGGTTATTGGGCCAGATGTCTCTATTTTTGCCCTCACATTCTTACCATGCTCCAGATGTCCAGTCCTGGCCATGAAGGGCTGTGTTCAGATCTTGTTATTCCTCCTGCATTAGTTTAGACTTTAGATGACTAGTTTTGAGCATGAGATTCCAACATCGGCTAGAGATACGGGCTATGTAGCCCTTTTAAGGCTTGGGCAATCCTCACTGGCTATCTGGAGTGAGTTGGGCCTTAAGCACAAATTTTAAGAGAACTTTTTGATGCATTGCATTGTTAAACATGAAGTTATATACTGTGATTGTGATATTATCCTCAATTTTATTCTTTGTTTTAATCATGTTATTTGTTTTATTTTCCTGTGTTTGCAGCCCACAGACTTTGGTTCGTGCTTTACGGTATGTTGCTGATAGACTGTTGCATTTTCCTTTAAAAAAATTCTATTTCTCATTCCTTTCATTGTATCTTTATTTAAATGGTTTGTTGTATAATTGGAATTTCTAAACTCAATGTAATCTCATTTTCCTTGTGTTTTACCTATTCTAGGGTTGTTGAAATGCAAGAAATCCTTGATCAACAGGTTGCGGAGGATTTAGCTGAGGCTGAAGGGGATGGTGCATTGGCATCGACCGCAAATCCTCATAGAAGTGCCATGTATGTTATAATAGTTTGAATTGACTTCCATTATCCTAGATATGTTGTAAATCTTAGGATCTTAAAAATCTTTGATAATGGAACCAACAACCTTAACTGCCATCTTGATGCATGAATGCTTGAAAGTGTGATGTACATTTTCTTATTTTTTCTAAGAGGATTTCTTATCATTTATTTTCATACCTCTTTCTTATTGGAAGGATCATTATTACTTTTTTTTTGGTAAATGATCATTATTACTTTTACTAATATAATTAAAAAATTTCATCTTTTTACTTGGGACTGCTCAAAAATATATTTGTATTTTTTCTTGATACCTGTCAATTCAGAGAATATGATAACTGAAAATTATTTAATTGATAGATCATTCTGAATGATGCATTGTAGTTATACTTGGAGTTTCTCTGTTACAGCTATAACAGAATAACCAATTCAGTTACTTACAGCTATGTTAACAGCTGAATAACCTGATCTAGCTACTGGGTGGGAATAGAATGTGCTACATGCTATATCCCTTACTCTGTACTGTAACATACCCCCCCTCAAGGTCAAGGTGGTTGGCCAAGAGAGTGGAGGTCAAGCACCTTGAGCTTGTCTCTCAATACCTGTTTTTTCGGGTGATTTAAATTCTACCCACACTAAGAATGTTTGATTTCAAAAAGTAAATCAGTATTTGGTAGTAGTTTGAACACATTCTGCCTGCTTGTATTGTCATGAGACTTATGTCTGAAGTTTTATTGTGAATATTTCTCAACATTATTATAATGTCTTAGGGTCATTTTGGTATGGGAGCAAAAATGAGTGACAATTCAAGGATCATTTTCCAATACAATGTTATCGATAAAACTGATCCACGGATTTTTTTAACCCCATACCAAATTGTTCTGTAAAGAGGAAAATTCTCTCCTTCCCCCTCTGTCATTACTTAATTTTGTTAATGCTAATGAATCACAGAAAATCTACAAGCGCAATGGCTTCTTCGAAAAATTTAACACAACAAAAATTGAAGATTCAGGGGAAAGGCTATAAGGATAAGTGCTACGAGCAAATTCGGAAGACTGTTGAAGGACGCTTCGACAAACTTCTGAATGAGGTAGGTCACTAAGTTTTACTGGTCCACACACACCCTCCAGTTCTCCTGCTGCAAAAAAATGCACACACTCGTATTCTCTTAAACACACCTACATAATACTTCATCATTGCCATACTCTCAGCAACTTTTTCCAATTTCATTTATGTATCAGCTTGTGATTGAGGACCTGAAAGCAGCATTAGAGGAAGCTCGAGTGGTATGTTTGACTGATTGAATTTAAGCTTCTGAGCTATTTACTTTCCATTATCCTTACAGTGACTTTTTAATTTTGTTCCCCTTTCTCCCAGCCTATATCAGTTGTTTGTTGTTTTCTTCTTTAGATAGATTGATCATGCATGATAATATTTGTAATTTTGTACACCCAAAGATGCTTTAGTGGAATGCTAGATAGGCTTGATGGCTTCTTACGATTATAAAATTACCCAAATTAATGATATTCATAGTTAACAATTCAAAAGTCACCGTCCAATTCTAAACACACTATCACCATCGATATAAATAAGACATAGGTAACAAAGTCCTTCAAAGTGTACACATACACACTCACACTCAGAGACCCGTGACAAAGATGGGTTTAAACCCTTTCAGAACTATAGTGACAGTGATCTCAAGTGTGATGGACGTGATTCAAAAAAATCCACAATGCCCATGTAGCCTTACGTAGTTTGGGATTAACTATGGTTGAAAGTATGCAATATAGTGGAAAAATAAATTGTAGTTTCTACTTAATAAAAACCGTACAGTGAGAGTGAATAAATAATAATACAGGGTCGATTCTGTACATCAGTCTTGGCATAAGAATCAGGGTAAAATAATTCTCATTAATGCTCTGTAACTATAAAGGAAAGAAATAATCACAGGTGTGGATTACCACAATCATATACACAATACTATTGAAAACAAAATCTTTTATTTGCCAATATGCATGTCTGTTGTCAAAATCTTTTCCCATCATTCTTACCAATATTTTCATAGAACTGGTCCATTATACTAACCCGTTAATGCTACAAAGTCGTTTCGTATCAGATAATTCTTCTCTAGATCTCATGTTTATTTACATTAAAAATGTTTTGGTAAATTATTTGAAATTTAATACCGTTTTTGCTTGCTCCATTTGAGATCCAGTTTTTTTCCCTGTTATTGATTAGTGCTGCAACCTTGTTTCTTATATGGTATATAGATTGGTGAGGAACTTGGAGATATCTATGACTATGTTGCCCCCTGCTTTCCTCCAAGGTTTGAACATACTACCTTTTTAATCTTCTCCGCTTCTTGACAGAATTTCTGCTATGTGCTAATTATAATTTCGTTATGAGATTTGGTTTGCTTCCTTGTATAATTTCTTTTCTTTTTTGGTATGATATATGTTTTGTGTATAATGTCTAGTTTTATATTATTAAGATTCTATAATCTTTTTAATTAAATTTTTGTGCTTTAAAGAGTGACAATGGAGAGAAAGGGAAAATAGAGATGATGCTACCCATAGATAAAGAATATTTTACTAGGTGCTCATCATAAGCTGATCCTATACCTCTATACCAATAATTGAAGTGTAATAGAACTCTTGTATCATTGATATTTGATTCATGAACTACAAGTTTCTAATTGGTTAAGCAAAAACCACTTTCCTTTTTACTCTATTGTATCCTTAACTTTTCCCCTAAAATTGGAACCTGTGTTTACATCATGTGATAAAAGAGTCCCATATTAAAAAAAGAATAGACTCAAGAAAAATCAATTCATCAATCATTGAACTTGGTGTTCTACTTTTCTTCTTGCTGCTCTCTTGATTCCGTCTGAATACATTTCTCTTAATTTAAGGAAGCTTTTGCTTGTATGGGGTATCTTTATGTACATATTCTATTTGTTCTAATTATGTTTTTTCAATTCTGGCAGATATGAAATATTCCAACTAATGGTAAATCTGTACACTGAGAGGTTTATTCAGATGCTAAGGTTGCTTAGTGACAGATCAAATGACTTAACAAATATTGAGATATTAAAGGTATTTCACTATAGTTTTATGAATATCCAATTTACTATCCGTACATGCTTGGAATGTCATTTTCTCCTTGGATAAAGTGATCCAACTTTGCATTTTTTTAGCATTTGGGAAGAACTTTTCTAGCTTTCCAATTCATTCGTATTACAGATCAAATTCCTATTATATTGAAATACATTTCTTCAATGGTCCTCCTACCTTTATTTCCTCCTATTAATATATCTCATCAGTCCCCTCTAACTAACTGCCTTTTTTAACTTTAACTGCCCAAAATAACTACTTTGTCTTCCCTTTATTGTTCCAATTATATCCTTCTGTCCTTACAACACCATCCCTGGGTTGAATCTGCCATTTCTTTAATACACTTATCATTGTATTGTAATGAGCTTTTCTTTTTCTATTTCATAAGCATTACTGTACTTTGATATAATTCCTTGATACATGTAAATCTCTTCTAAACCGTTTCTCTTTTCCCCTCTCTATTTTCTTTAACTCCCCCTGAACTTCTATGTGAAAATATACTTATTTATTTT
>Ga0315913_1004464_pt1 | contig 16934 bp, 5 predicted proteins | sample MpolsnodulesMG_FD_207736 | JGI IMG/M metagenome (GOLD analysis project Ga0315913, IMG submission 207736) | Medicago polymorpha root nodule microbial communities from Los Angeles, California, United States - small nodules | ecosystem: Host-associated > Plants > Roots > Nodule | place: USA... | reverse complement strand
GTGTTTTGCATATAAAATAAAAATTTATTTAATATAATCACTACATTGATTTTGATATTTTGAAAATAGTCACGAGTTTCCAAAATTTTATCATATCGATTTTCTCATATACGTACACAAAAATTAATTTATCCATATATAAGCATATAAAATCCGCAACGGGTGCGGTGCAAACATTGAACGGTGTTTTGAATATAAAATAAAAAGTTATTCAATAGAAACACAATATATTAATGTTTATATTTTGACAATATTAATGAGTTTCCACAATTTTATCATATCAACTTTCTCATATATTTACATTAAAATTTTTTTTGCAGATGAAACACATAAAATCTGTAATGGGAGCGATGCAAACATTGAACGGTGTTTTGCATATAAAATAAAAAGTTTTTGAATAGAACATTACATTAATTTTAATATTTTGAAAATAATCATGAGTTTTAAAAAAATTATTTTATTGACTTTCTTATATATGTATAAAAAAAATTATTTTCACGTACATAAGAAAATAAAATCCACAACATACTTGATTTAAATATTTAACATATTTTTCTATATATTAAAGAAATATTCAATAGAAATATTATATTAATGTTGATAATTTTGTAAAAAAAAAATGTTGATAACTTTCATTTAATATCCGTAAACATTTGAGAATATTAACAATATAATTATTTTTTATATGATTACCGCAATGTTATGCGACCCCGTGAGGAAGCACGGGTCTATTACTAGTTACACATAATAATATTTTAAAGAGTTTAATTTCTATTTGCGGTAGACTATCACATCAAAAGTCAAACATTTCTATTTTATTATATTTAAACATTATTGTTTATCTTACCATTGTAATTCCTTGTCACCATATTTATCTTCTTAGATGAGATGACACGACTTTCTTTTAACTTAACGAAGGTTTCGAGTTCGAATCTAGCATTGAGCATGCAACAATGTTAAAACTCTGAGATTGCCGTCCATTTAGGTCGCACAATGCTCGAGTGATTAGTCTCTACAGTTGCGCGCAGAGATACTCGGTTTACACATACGGTACTAGTTTCTACAGTTACGCGCAGAGATACTCGATTCACACATACGGTACAGATGTCAATTAAATCTTATTTCACCCCTACAAAAACAAAAAATCTTATTTTAAAAATCAAAATATTGAAAAATAAAGAAAATAATGTTCACAAATTTACAAAAAAAAAACCCAAAAACTATTTTTCTCCTCTAATTAAATATTCATTTATAAATATATGAAAAAGTACCCATTTTTCTATTTCCAAAGTCTCTTCATACACACAACAACTAACTAGAAACTAGAAAAACCACCATAACCAGCACAAAACAGAATCAAAATCCAAACACACCATTTCATTTCATAATTCATATCAATTTTCATTTCAATTCACGTTCATGTTTTTCTCCAAATCAAATTCCCCAATTTAACCCTAAACCCTAAAAACTCACACAACACAACAATGGCACCGAAGAAGAAATGGAGTGCCTTTGGGTTATGGTGTTGTTGCGTGATCGTGATCTGTTGTGCTAGGGTTTGTTCATCTGGTAGATCCGATAAAGAAACTCGTGATAGATTTTATGGTAACATGCTTAATTCTACTGCTCCTGAATCTAATGATGGTTCTTTGGCTAAAATGTTCGATCGTGTTCTTGAGAAAGAGTTTTCTGAAAATGATCAACCTGAAGGTTTGATTTTTTTTTCTTTTTCATTTCGATGATTTTGTATTTTGGTTTTGTTTGGGTTTTTGAGATCATAGTTTTATAAGTTAGGTGAAGTTTACGACTTTTTTTGTTGTTGTAAACTTCGTAGCACCGAGACTTCTGATTGAAGGAGTGTCACATGACACCGACACACATAATTACACATAATTAACAGCTTAATCGCTTATTATCTTCGTTTTTTCTAATTTTGAATTTTTGGTTTTGTTTGGTTTTTTTGAGATCATAGTTTCACTGGGTAGGTAAAGTTTGCGGCTTTTTTATTGCCATTTCTGAAAATGGTTTGATGCAATGGTTTAGCTGGAATAGACAATCATTTTAGGGTCTGTTTGGATTAGCTTATTTTAGATTATCTTGTGGCGTAAGTTTTGTGTGACTGTTTGGGAAAATTTATGAAAATAGCTTATGACAATTTTCATAAGCTTTTGATAGCACTTTTAAAGACAATTTCATGTTATTTTCTCTTTTGCTGTAAAAATAGCTTATGCAAGCTTATACATAAGTGCATGTTATGATAAGCACTTGTGCTCTAAGCTGCAAATAAGCTGTTTATCCAAATAGGCCAATAGTCCATAAACTATCACTCTCACTTCAAATTAGTCCTTAAACTATGTAAATATAATAGGTAGTCCATAAAGTATATATTCCTAGAGGAAACCTAGAAAAACTATAAGAGAAACTTTTAGGAAAGACTTTGAGTTTAATGAGTTGGACCAAAATATGGTTTATGATAGAACATTATGACTTAATTTGATCCATGCAGCCGACCCTGCTTAGTGGGATAAGGCTTCATTATTGTTGTTGTAGTCCATGAAGTATATAGATTCCGTCCATTTTGTCTTTGCTATTAAGATGTTAGTGACTAAATTGACAGATTCTTTTATACTTTAAGACTAAATTGACGAATTTTATATAGTTTAGGGACTTCCCTAGAAAAAAAAGTTTAGAGGGACTTCTTATTATATTTAATTTTGCATTTTAGTTTTCCTTTTTTGTTTGGTTTTGGAGGTGACAATTTCATAGGGTAGGTAAAGTTTGCGACCTTTTTATTGCAACTTTTTTGTTTTGGGGTGATATATATGTGGGTTTTGTTGGATTGAATATGCATTGGAAAACTGGCTACAAAGCAGAAACACGGACACTAGACACAACATTGACACGTAGATACCACTAATAATTTAAGAAAATAGAAATAATGGAAGTGACTGAATTTTGCTACATGATTCACACGTATCGGACAACAGACATGCCGTTCAACTGAAGTGTTGGTGCTATTTAGAAAACGGGATTTGTGTTCTTAAAATTAAGGGTGTAAAATTGAAGTTTATGAACGTGATTATTCAATCAATAGTTAATGTTTTAGCAAATTAATGTTTGCATTGTAGTTTTTGTTTTGTTTGTTTTTTTTGAGATTATAGTTTTATAGGGTTGTAAAGTTTGCGACTCTTTTGTTTTATTGTTAAATGAGAAAATGGATTGATGCAATGGTTTAGCTTAGATGGGAAGATTTGGAGTACTACAGATGTGTTTAGTTGGATTGAATATGCAACGGTAAATGGGCTATGAAGGATTGGCATAGATACCAAACACGACAATGACACTAACACATGTAAACTCTGGTGATATTTTAAGAAAATACTCCATCTTTTGTTAAGTATAAGCAAAAAGGTACATGTATTTGGTCTAATATCTTTTTGTTTATATTTAAGACTGGAGGGAGTAAATGTGATTGAATGTAACCACATGTGTCGGTGTCTTGTCATTGACACCGTTTTGTATCAGACACTGCCAAGTGTTGGTGCTACTTAGAAAATGCAGCTTGGGTTCTTAAAATTGAGGTTTTGAAGTGCAAGGTTGTGAAAATGATTTATTTTTAATTATTAGCTGAAATTTTAACGACTTTGTAGTTGTTTATGTCCTTAATCAGGATCCCGAGTTAGTTTTGTAGTCTATTGCGAAAGAGGATACCAAGTAGCGAAAACATCTTCCAATTAATCATTTAAGTTAGTAATACTAGTAACAATGTCTTTATATAATATATATTCTCTAATAAAATGACAATATTAATCAACACTTGGCAGTGTTGATTAATATTGATGGGTGTCATTTGTGCCACCTTCCAAAATCCAAGCTCTTGAAGTAACTATTTGAGTCAGATGAGCCCACAAGTAGCCGATATCATTGCTTGATAATTTGCTTCTACACTTCAGCTTGCTGCCACTTTTTGTCTCTTTTCTTTCTTGGGCATAAGGTAGCCCCAGTGAATATACAATGCATGGAATTGGGTCTGATTTTCACAGGAGAGCCCCAAGAATGGCCAATATCTTTGTCGATAAGACATTTTCCTAGAGTTGTTTTAATGTACTTCAAGATGTGCATAAGAAATTGCATTGCCCCATCGCTGCCTTACCTCTTAATCACACAGGGCTTATGATGCTATACCTTTCTATTTTTAAATAAATATGTCATATGTATTTTTAAGTGTATATGTCATGGTTGTATATGTTGGCATGACATGGTTATGATATGTCCTTATCTATACTAGTTATTGTATATGTTGGCATGACATGGTTATGATATGTCCTTATCTATACTAGTTATTGTACTTTTACTATTGAATAGTCTAAATGTTACTCTTTTCTCTTTTTTGTTGTTCAAGTTATTAGCTTATTTTTCAGAGTGACATGTGAGATGAAACTCTACATTCAGTTGTCAGTATTCAAAAAGTGAATAATTTAGCTTATATATGTTTGTTTTATTTAGTTTGGAAACTGTTCTCATTGATTGTTTCTTTATTTAACAGAGCCTGATAAAAACAGCTTCAATAGCACTGTAGCTGATCAGCAGGTAGGCCTGATACTATATACCTGTCAATTTCAAATTCATAGAATACATTTTAAATGAAACAATTTTGTGTTTGTGATATGCCTCCCCTCCACTCAATACAAAACTCAAATCTTAATCTATACGATTAAATATCTCCTGTTCTTTAATTAAAGAATCATTGGTTTTTTCTTAGTATCTATTAGTGTTAAAATACGAGCTTTTCATTCTATTTTCTCCCTCTGTTAAATTAGGTGTATCCGTAACTCCAATAATGTTTTTTGAGCTACCTTTTTTTTTTTTTTTTTTAAAATAATTACCATCAAACATTTGCCTATTGTGGGATTAATTACAACTTCCCGGCTTCTTTCTACTGAAATTATATTGTTACTGTAGGGAAAAAGTAGGTAGTGACCCAATGGTCCTATTTATACTAATAAAGAAGGTAGTAACCCAATGGTTCTATTTATACAATATTACTGCTAGTTCCAAATGGAATACAATATTACTGCTAGTTCTAGACAAAACAAGGGACAAATAATAAAATAAGCTAGTCTAAAATTAGTCTAAGATATGCTGAGTATGCTATGAGATAATCTAATACTTACCATTTTTCCCTAGTTAAGGGGTTTGCATGTAAACATTATTCCCATAATATTTTAAGAGGCAAAGATGAGTTTTGACACTCTGGTATTCTATTGCAGGGAGTATTGGAGACTGTAGCTAAAATTACTCATGATAAAGCTAAGAGAAATGATACGCGTGAGGGAAAGTATGGCCATATGTTTGTTGTAGTTTCTTGGTTACTTCTTACAATGGATACTCAGATGTAACTTTATTCATGTGCCATAACTTTAATTATTTTTAAATAATTATTTTTCTCAGTGGCACAAGATCATTTCAGCTTCAAGACGTGTTCTCTCTTGAAAATGAGGATTCTGATGATGTGACAACCTTGATTGACAAAAAGGTGTGCCTAAAAGTGATCTGAAGCTTTCAGGGTTGTTCTCTACTATGATGTTAAATACATGTTATCATGTTTGAACATTCTTACTTATTTATGCTATTGCTTGGCAGGACAATGTCTTTGTGATGTCAAACAAGAAATCCAAATATCCCGTGCTTCAAGTTGATTTGAGGTTGATATCTATTTTGATTTTTAACATTTTAATTACTATTCAGGGAATAGTTTATCAGCTTGGTTGACTAATTGAAGAATAATCAATTGTTTTACATATTGCTTTAAACTTATGTTGTCAATAGCACTAGATTGTGGTGGTGCTGAGGGTGTAGTAGAACAGTGGCTAGCCGCCCGTCGTATGCAACGGTGCAGATCAGAGTGGAGGTGTGGCCATGGCATTTTTGTTTCGCGTTGCGTTTCGTTTTGTTATTTGTGCGCTGCTAGAGGAGTTCTGCATTGTTCAGGGTTTGAATACACTAGAAATACCCTTAAATTAGAGTTGTTACATAGGCATTTTAGGACAATAAATAACCCCATTTTCCCTTCTTCTCTTCACATTGTTTGTTTTATCTTCGCATTATCCTTTTTCTATTTGTGCTGCTAAATGACCACAACCTGTGCCATCCTCCCACCTCCCACCCACCAATGTTGAGGGTATTCGTTCTTCTTTCTGCATTTTTTTCCGGTCACTCTACCTCCTCTGTTCTTTGCAGACAGAGTCATAGAACAAAGGTTCTTTCATTTATTCATTTTTTCTTTTTCACATGTTCTGTGCACCAAGTTCCCTGTTTGTGCTTTTATCTTTTTGCCCAAATAATTCAAATATGGGCCATCCCACACCCGGCGATCCCAGTTTTGAGGTCCTCTGCTCTGCTCTGCTCCACAAGATGTAAACATGGGCTACATGCTTTGTTTCAGAAATAATATCTGTTGTTCATGAATCTACATTTGTGGGTTGTTGAATTTGTTAACATGATGTTATGTAGGCTGTTAGTCTAGTGAATCATCAAGCAGTTGTGTTTCTCTATTTTTCTTTTTTGTTATTAAGTTGGAAGAATAAATGAGATAATAGTTTTCTTTAATTTCCCCTGGAGATTTGTATGCTTAAAACACACATGATGATGGATTTATTTAGTTTTTGAACAATTCCTTTTGCCAAATTTATTATTATATATGCATTTGTTATTGTTAGATGTTAATGTCTCTGTTTTGTATTTTTGACATTTCTGTCGTTGCAGTCTGTGCAATTTACTCAAGAGATTTAATAACAATTTAGTAATTGTGCATTCGTGCAGGCTAATATCAGATTTGGTGGTCATCATTGTTTCTGCAGCCATCGGTGGAATTGTCTTTTCCTGTTTGGGGCAACCGGTCTGTAGTTTCTGTTCCTTCCTGCTATATATAATGTCCTAGTTGGTTTTCGTCTTTGAATTCTATTTTAGTGATATGATGTGATCTTTTTGAGTTGACCCTAGTGTCAAGTGACCTATGCAGATTGTTGGATTACATCTATTTTTATTTTTTATTACATGTAGGTCATTGTGGGCTATCTTCTTGCAGGCTCCCTTATTGGACCAGGGGGTTTGAAATTCATTAGTGAAATGGTTCAGGTATGTTGCTTTGAGTGATTCACTGTCATTTCTGGCTGAAGCAAGCTTTGATCAATTTTAAGAGTGCCTACTCTAATTTCTTCTTTAATTTTGTGGCCTCACTTACTGCAGTGTTTGAAGATTACGTTTAATTTATTTATTTTTTAAAATTTTATTTTATTATATATATATTTTTGAAGATTCCTACAAAGTCCATATGAGTACCATTTGTAATCATGATCATCACAAGTTTCCTCCAGCATTAAATGGTTCTCCATCCATTAGGAGTTAAATATTTCTTGCCGAGGAACTAAGCTGTTAGTTTACACAGATTTTTAACCTGTAAGGTGTATATAGGTTAGGAGTTTTGGTATTATTAATAAGCATTGCATCGTGTAACTGGAATTTTCCTATAGAATAATTTCTGGTAGTCCATGAATAACTACTCGTCAGTTAAAGAAACAATCAAGAATAATATTTCCATTGGGTTTTTGAACTTTGAAGTTCAATGAGTTGTAATTATTGTCGTGGTGTTAATCATGTTAACCATTTTTTTCGTATCGTTTTTCTACAGGTTGAGACGGTTGCACAATTTGGGGTAGTATTTCTTTTGTTTGCTTTGGGGCTGGAGTTTTCCTTGGCAAAGGTTTGCTATTCCTGACTTGCCAAAACTTCTTTTACTGTTTCACATATTTTGTGGACGCAGATTGATAAATATTTTCTCACTATTTCCATTTTTTAATATGAATCTGTTTTGAAATCTTTATCCATCTAGCTAAAAGCTGTGGGGCCTGTTGCTGTTCTTGGAGGGCTGCTTCAAATTGTAATATTCATGTTCCTCTGCGGAATTCTTGCCATGGTATGGGGCTGACTTTGGCTAATGACATGGTCTTCAGTACGATTGTGTTGTAGTGGATACTAAATTTTTGGAAATTTGCTTTGCAGTTATGTGGAGGCAAATTGTCTGAGGGTGTTTTTGTTGGTTCCTTTTTGTCAATGTCATCAACAGCAGTGGTATGCCTTCACCCCATTTCCTGAAACATAAAATATATATTGTTATTGATAGTGTAACAGATTCCAAAACTGATTCATTATTTACTTTCACCTTTTTACAGGTGGTAAAGTTTTTGGTGGAGCGGAATACTAATAATGCCCTTCATGTTCAAGTTACAATTGGCACTCTTATTTTTCAGGTATCTTTCCTGTTGAGTTGAATATTAAACTTGTTAAGATATCATGAAGTAATGTACTCTGAAGTTTTCATCTAATTTTTAATATCATTCTTTCTTCCACCACCTTTATATCAGGACTGTGCTGTGGGTTTACTATTTGCTTTGCTCCCTGTCTTGGGTGGTAACAGTGGTCTTTTACAAGGGATTATTTCAATGGGAAAACTGTAAGTGTGTCCATCTGGATTTTCTGTCTCCAATTGTGTGATTTGATAAACTCCCTTTTGCTTAATGATAAATAAAGCAAGTGTTCAGTTGATACAAGCCAATTGAATCTTGTAATGTTGTTTATATACTTTTACAACTCTCTGCTTTCATCCACACTTGACTACAATTTAATGGTAACTTTACCTTCCTAATATTTTTGTTCAAATTAACTTAAGCAGTGCATTAAATATAAAACCTAGTAAAATTGCACATTAGGAATTTCAGGCCTAAAATACTTGGAACTTAACAAGAAATATTGAGATTTGTTTGCTAAACTAGGTAAAAACATACCTGCGGGAGAGACTATAGTTTGTAGGTAAGCTCCGGAACAAATGTGCATGTTAATATTAGAAAGCAAGGCACTGTGCTGGATTTTATATGAAGAAAATGAACAAAAGTTTGCATATGGCCTCTGTCACTAGTTTTAATGAAATGTAGGGTTTTCTGTGGGAAATAGGGGAGAGTTCCAACTTCCAAGTATAATTTCCCTAAATTTAACATGTCATTGATATATGATCGAATTTGTTTTTGTTGGAATATAATAAAATATCCTATAATATCTATTAAGTTTTTATATTAGGTCTAACTCATCCTTACAAAACCGGTTTGTAAGGCGAGGATTGAACTCACTTATAAACCCATGTTGAGACCTTATCTCATCTAATGTGGGACTCTCAGCAATATATTTATATGAGTACTGCACATGGATAGGTCCATAGATTGAACTAGACTTTGATGCCATATTGAAGTTATGGTTTTTAGATAAAAGAAGGAGAAGAATAAGAAGAAATACGATTGATAATATTTTTTTTGAGGGAAAATACGATTGATAATATTAATAACTTGATATTGAATTACTACAAAACAATAAACAACATCCCTTTTTGAGATACTCTAATATAATATAAAGATATTACGTGATATTTTATTACATGCTAACAGTTTTTAATTTCAGGTTGCTAGTATTGTCCTTGTATCTCACTGCTACATCTGTACTGTCTTGGTCATTTGTTCCTCGATTTCTCAAACTAATGATGCGGCTTTCATCTCAGGTATGGCTAAATCATATTTGATAGCAATATTAACAATTTGACAGTTCATGAGTTAATTTTTCTTTCCATTCACCAGACAAATGAACTTTATCAGCTAGCTGCTGTTGCTTTCTGCTTGTTATCTGCATGGGTAAGAAAACTTATGTTCATTGCTGTTTGTGACTCCTTATCATTTTGCAGCATCTTTTATTCATAGAAGTTGTGCGTTCATGTTAATAAGATCTGTTTGCAATTCCATATTGCAACTTATTTTTGGTATACGTAAAGTAATTTAGAACTCAATGGTCTTGTTACTTTGGGTGGGGGTGGTCATCCTGCTTCTTTAGAAAAGTAATTTAGAACTCGATGTTCTTGTTACTTTTTTTTATTTGAAAAGAACTTTATTAGTATATGCATTGGTCAGGGCAGGGGCAGTCCATTGTGTATATTCAGAAAAGTGATTTAGAACTCAATGGTCTTGTGTAACACGGGTCTTAATATATGGGCTTATTGGAGTTAATTATTTGTGATGATGCACATTTTGTTAACGTTTTAAAATCACTTTCCAGTGCAGCGATAAGCTTGGTCTTAGTCTTGAGCTGGGTTCATTTATGGCTGGTGTTATGATTTCTACAACAGACTTTGCTCAACATACTTTGGATCAGGTATTGTTCATGGTTGATTATTTTCAACTTTTATCAAAGTCATGAAACTAATTTTCTTGCATACACAGCTTTCATAATGATTTTCTATATAGTCTGTTGTTTTAATACACATTTATCTCGGGATCACTAGATACATACTTCACTGAAATTTAATTTACTCTCTTTTGTTTTTCTCTTTATGCGACATTGATTAGTTAATTATTAACTATTAATTTTCAATTAACCATTTATTTTTATGATGGGCATTCTTTGTTACGTATTTTATAGCAACCTGTTACGATTTGCTTGTAAAATGTTTTGTGATGTCTCTATTAGATTTTTCTAATATTCTGCTCATAGGAGCTTTAAGGGAGTTGGTATCTTAAAATGAAGAAGGATAAGGCAGCTTTATTGATTTTTTTTTTGTGTTTTTTTTTTATTACCTTTTTCACCTTTCATAGATTTGTTTTGAAGGATTCCTCGTCCTCCTCCTTATTGTACTTCCTTTTCACTCCATTCGTTTTTTGCCCCATGAAAAAGAATTAATGACAGTGTTTTGGATTATTCAGTGCTTCTGAAGTATTAACTACATTTTGCTTGCAATAAGATTAGAAGGTTTCCACCTAATAAAATACATTTATACTTGTCTACTGTAGGTGGAACCGATTCGTAACCTTTTTGCAGCTCTCTTCCTATCAAGTATTGGAATGCTTATACATGTGCAGTTCCTTTGGAACCATGTGGATATCTTGCTTGCATCTGTTATTTTGGTTGTTGTTGTTAAGACTGCTGTTGTTGCTATAGTTACAAAGGCCTTTGGGTACAGTCTTAAGACAGCATTTATTGTAAGTATATAGCCAACTTGTTGGGTTGTATACTATATTGGTTAACTGTACTGGCTTTCGTATGTTAACACTACCTGTCTCCATGATAACTTAGGTTGGTATCTCACTTGCTCAAATTGGAGAATTTGCTTTTGTTCTGTTGAGTCGTGCTTCAAATCTTCATCTTGTTGAGGTTTTTTTTTCTCTCTCCCCCTCTCTTCCTCTGCTCCGTTAAGTTTGACATTACGGATTTTTCTGCTGCTTAGTTAGATTTTGTAATTTCTGTTTATTTTTGTATGGTGACCTTATGTGGTCAACTGTTACCGAATAGCTTTCAGTAGATGATTTATTTGCATGCATAGTATGATACATCTGATCTTTCCAATTAAGCATTTAATTCTTATCTAGTTGGCCTGTATATAATGATTTGTGGCCTATATATTAGAATTTGGGTGAATAAGACTTAACATAGGAAATGAATGTCTCTATTGGGGACCATAGAAGTGGGATGTGACCATAGATCTAATTTTTTAGGGTTGAGTCAAGTCAATATCTGGTGGCATCAGCAAGCGGCAAGGGTTGGTTCCTTGCTAAATCCATGAAGAGACCTCCCCAGTGTTCTGCGCCAAAAAATATGTCCATTGAACCTTGGAGACATTAAACAGTACCCGAAACATGATCAGTTATTTTCACTGGACGACAAGTATTTTAAGAAACCTGAGACTGTTTTAATTATTCTATCAATCAGCAGATATATTCCCCATTAAAGAGTTGGTTGATGGATGTAGTAAGGAAACTGACATGTGTGAAGGATTGAACTATTCTAACAACTTCGACTTTATGGAAGTTGATTTTATTTTACCTCTTCCATTGTCATCCTCAAATACTGCACCTCACAGCCAAAAGCTGTTTCCATAATTAGAGTAGATGGTAAAGTAGATGATGGTTTTTTGTCTACCAAATGGAGCTGCAGTACAAGATACATCCAGCATAAAGAGGGTTTGTCTGTCTGGCTTTCTTCTATTGGTGTAATGCCTTCAATGGCTACAACAGAAATAAAGTTTATGCGTTTCGGAAAATAATGGAGGCTATAGGGAAAGAGGGGAGGCGTAACTAATGCAATTTTTCATTTGTATGTATTTATTTGAATTGAATATAGACAGTAGTAGGAAAGTGGTTTGATCTTTGTCCTGCAAAGACCCTAAAAAATAAAGACCACACTATATTACCGGACGAAAATACAAGTAAAAGACACTCACAAGCCTTAGTACAGCTGTACAGATGATCTCCTGTCTCTTTATATTTGTTACCTTTTCCTTTCTTCCGTGATATGAATTGTCATTTTCTCATGCTAACCGTTACTTACAATATTTTAGGGGAAAATGTATCTTCTCCTTCTAGGGACAACGGCTTTCAGTCTGGTAAGTTTCAATCATAGGTTGGTTCATACTTTCCTTCATTCCTGTTGTTTAACCATAAATTTGATGATTTACAGGTCACAACGCCACTTTTGTTTAAATTGATACCGGCTGTCATGAATCTGGGCGTTCTCATGCACTGGTTCCCTTCAGAAAATGGCACACAAAATGAGGTCTCTCTCTCTCTCTCTCTCTCATATGTCCTTGCAAGTAACTTCTATCATATTCAGCTTGATTTTTGTTCCCTTTGCTTTTCCTATGTTAGTGGCTGGTACATTCCATTTCAAGAAATATGTTATAAATGATGTATCATACATTAAATACCTATGAAACACTGACACAAACACCGAACATGACATTGGTAACGATTCGATAACCACATGTCTCGGTGTTGCCGACACGTGTTGGATACCAAACACATCTTCAATATTCGATATGAAGTGTCGTTACTAAATTGTTAAATACTCCTTGATATATATCGTCTCTATGTACCAAAACTCACATACAGTATAACAACATAACTCACCTTTTACTCTTAGCAGGGAAAATCTTTGATGATTGAGGCAAACAGAATGTTGTGAGTTTCCAACTTTTTGATGACATCAAACAGAATAGTGTAAGCAATTATCTACATTAAAATGGCCAATAGAATCAAAGTTTCTTTATTGTTTCTGCTGTTGCAAGCTCCATGATGAGCTTCAGAAGAAACAGTCATTATAGCCACACAAGTTGGAAGTCAATAGAAGATCTCATGTTTGTACATAATAAGCATATGATTTTTGTATTCTTTTAGCAAGCAATGTATATAGGAAGGATATTACACGCCTGTCTTGTTGCTAACGCTGATCTAATCACATCATAGACTGGTTAGCTTGTATCTGCTACTATAAAGTTGCTATTGGATGAAATGATTGCGAAATTTTTGAATGGAATTCGCTCTAACTTTTGTTTGAACATTCACCTTACTTTAGATTGTACTGTAACATATTTGGAGCATTTGGATACAGATCTTGATGAATAAATATGCTGGTGAACCAGTTTTTTAAATTAGTGATGTTTGCAATACCATTCAAGTGTAAATGTGTAATGATCAGTGTGGGGATCTAACTCCATCTGTTCTTATTGCAACACTCTTTAACTGCCCTAGTCAACGAGTCAATCTTATATCCCTAAATAGTGAAGTGATTTATTGGTTATTGTCGAATGGTTCCCGACTTAATACAACAAAAATATAGTCTTGCAATCACTGTTGCAAAATGAAGAAACTTTGTCCGTTGCAGGGGCCGGGGTTGAACCCCGGACACCCCACTTATTTACCTCAAAAGGTGAATTTCTAGCCACTAGACTAATTAACAAAAATATTGTTTTATCCGAATTATCTTTGGCTATTTTTTTTTTTTTTAGATCTTTGACTATTTCATATTAGATAATGAGATTATGAATAATTTGAGATATTCATGAAAAAGATAAATAATTTTCTCAAGTTAACATAATTTATTGATTTTTTGGTATGAACAAAATAATCTTAGAAAGTGTTATTTAAAAGGAACGAAGCTGTAACTTTTTTTACTATTTAAAATTGATGTTCAATTAAAAACAATATTTGACTAATGATATTATCGTTTAATTTAACGAATTCACATACAGTTTTCTTCTGCTTGGCTTGCCTGGTTTAATATCTTCATGATAGTTCTGCAAATTATTATATCATTTATCATCTCATTAAATCACAACTCCAACTCACAAGTTAGCAAAAAGGAAGAGAAATATAAAGCTCTTATTTTATTGAAGTGATTGAAAACCATATTTTGGCTTTAGAACTTGGAGGATATAAATACTTCGAATTGGATAAAGTATAGTGACATCAATAGTTGAAATGCCATTAAAAAAATAATAGTTAAAGAAAGCTAGTCCAATCAAGATTTAGATGTTAAATTTCAATGTGTAGTAATTTTTCAAGTACCTGTAACGAAGCTAAAGATACATCATCAACGGGAAAACTGCTCGAATCAAGAAGAACTAAGTGTTAAAGAGAGACAAGAAGCTTGACTCCTTTTGCAGTTATGCTGGTTTTGGAAATGTGCATATATAACTTCTCCAAGTCAGGAATTAGAAATGATATGATTAATTTCAGCATCATTAACTTTGGAGCATCACTCAGCAAAGAGAAGAAGGGATTGATTCGATGACACTCATCAATGTTCAAATAACGCAAATGGTGAAATGCTCACAAATATGCCATCCATTCTACATCGACAGAGTTATCGCCTCTCAAATCAACCTCTTCCACATTTGTGTTTGAAAACCTCGAGGAGGGATGAGTGAAGGAGAAAACGAGTGATGAGGCAGCGGAGAAGAGAAAGCAAGCGGTCGATAAAGCGTCTATGTAACCGCCATTCGTCAATGCTTCTATGCAAAGTTTAACCAATTCTATATTGTTTTTCAACTTCCTTTTTCTAATTAGTGAGTGATTTGTGAAATAAAATTGGAAGATGATGAAACCAAAATGAAAAGGAAGAGAACTTTAAAATTTAAAAATAATGCTTAAGTTAGTTACATATAGTTCATTACTTAATAATAAAAATAAAAAATATATTTTGCAGGCTGTGGGGTTTGAACCCACGCGCACTCAGTGCAGTAGGTCTTAAGTCTACCCCCTTAGACCACTCGGGCAAGCCTGCTTGAGTTGTTATAGACATGTGTAGTTTATTATTTAACGGCCATTTGTGGTTAACTATACGACATTTTTTTTTGTTTAAGAGATTTAGATTATACAATTTTTATACTTTTGTGTACGTGTTTAATTTTTTTTTGTCTTTTTATTTGAATTATGAAAATATTTATTAAAAATGATTAATATAACATTTATTTTTGATGGGATCCGGTACATTTTTTTTTTGGTTTGTCAACAAAAAATGCATTTTTTTTACTTTTGCACCGGTTTCCGACCCACTAAAGGTGGACGACTAATCCAGCTCGTGCGTAGAGGCATGCACACTGGCCAAGCGTTGTTTCCCTTGAGAATCGAACCCGATATTCCTGAGGTACGTCCTTGGAAGAAGCTCCTTACCACTGGAGCCCGAGTAACTTGGTTAAAAATACATTTATTTTTTAAAAAGCAAAATTATTATTTAATTTATACGATATACTAGGTGAAAATTATAAGTTTTCGTAAAAGAAAAAGTGACTTAAATACCACTTTGATATCTTAGGTTATTTTAAAAGTTCAATTTAATCGCATTATTTTAAAATTTGTCAATTTGGTTCCTTAATTTATAGTAATTGTTCAATTTGATTCTTAACTTTAAAACCGGTCAATTTAGCCCCCTTTTTTGGTTACAAATGAAAATGAGACAACAAGAAAACTAACATGAACAATAAAGAAGACGACCAAGCCTAACAGAAGTCAACTATTCCCTAATAGAAGCTAACTATTATGTGCACACTATGGCAAATTGCTTAAGGCCTATCCTTGTTTATTGGATGTAGATCTTTTCCATTTCTTAAAAAAGACATGGTTATCTCTACTGCTACTAGCGAACAGACGAGCACTCACATATCCATTTTTCCGCTATTTTTATTGCGCTAATGTTTAAAAATTTAGAACGGACTTTTTCTTATGAAATTTTAATTTTGATTAAAAGTAAAAATATAAACAGTAGAAAAGAATGAGAGGAGAATAATTTCTTGATATATTCAAATGTACAGGGGAATTGTCTCTTTAATAGAGAAAGAATTAGAATCCTAATTAATTGCAAAGATCCTACATAATTACAGGTTAATGACAATAGTTGACTACCTAATAATACAATAACTGAAAAATAAACAATATAAATGGTATAATATTCTAATTAATATTTTGATTTTGCGACACTCCCCCTCAAGCTGGCTTGAAAATGTCTTCCATGGACAACTTGCGAGTTATGTAGTCAAAAGGTTTCTTGGGTAGTCCTTTGGTCAAGATATCTGCCAATTGTTCAGTAGTGGGAATATAAGTCATACATATATGTCCCCTTTCTATTTTTTCCTTGATGAAATGTTTGTCAACTTCAACATGTTTGGTCCTGTCATGTATGACTGGGTTGTGTGCAATAAATATTGCAGACTTGTTGTCACAATACAATTTTATAGGTGGAGAATTATAAAAATTCAATTCTTGCAGTAGCTTTTCCACCCACAACCCCTCACAAATTCCATTAGCCACTGCTCTAAATTCAGCTTCAACACTACTTCTTGCTACAACACTTTGTTTCTTGCTCCTCCAACTAACCAAGTTTCCCCCGACAAAGGTACAATAACCTGATGTTGATCTTCGATTAGTTATACTTCCAGCCCAATCTACATCGGTGTAGGATTCTACTTGGAGATGTCCACGATCTTTATAAAGAAGTCCCTTCCCGGGTGATCCCTTCAAGCATCTTAAGATCCTGAAAATAGCTTCTTGATGTTCAGGTCCTGGTGCATG
>Ga0315913_1004458_pt1 | contig 16945 bp, 12 predicted proteins | sample MpolsnodulesMG_FD_207736 | JGI IMG/M metagenome (GOLD analysis project Ga0315913, IMG submission 207736) | Medicago polymorpha root nodule microbial communities from Los Angeles, California, United States - small nodules | ecosystem: Host-associated > Plants > Roots > Nodule | place: USA... | reverse complement strand
CTGGACTCTGGAGACCTCACATGCTTTTAGTGTTCGTAGCTTGTACAATTTTCTCACACTTCAACCGCCTGCGGAGCAACCCGACGACGCTTCTTCTATCTGGCATAAGGATGTTCCTCTAAAGGTGGTGTTGTTTGCTTGGCACTTGATTCGGGATAGATTGCCTACCAAGGACAATCTACTCCGACGAGGAGTAATCCACTTTGATTCCAGGTTGTGTGTGGCAGGATGCGGCACTATCGAAACGTCTTATCACTTATTTCTTCATTGTAATTTTTTTGGTACGGTCTGACACTCACTTTACAAGTGGATTGGCATCTCAGTGGCCAACCCTCTCTCAGTGTCCGATCATTTTCATCAGTTTGGCTTTTGTGGAGGCATTGCGAGGAGGAGACGCTCAATCTTACAGGTTATTTGGTTTGCAGCGATGTGAGAAATTTGGAAGGAAAGAAACAATAGATTATTCAATGGCAAAGAATGCCCCGTCTCTCAGGTGGTTGATAGGATTAAGTCCATCTCCTATATGTGGTTGAAGGCGAAGTATGTAACTCTTCCCCTTAATTCACATGGCTGGTGGATTAGTCCGTTCACCATGTTGGGCATAGGTTAATCGTTTTTTCCATTCTGTATTTTTGTTCATTTTCCTTGTAAATATTGTTCAGACCTTGTGTTTCTTCCTTGGTACACCTTGTACTAGGAAGCACACTCTCATGTGGTAATATATTTCATTTTAGCTTCTTCAAAAAAAAGAATTTACAAAAATATTATTATTAATTGTAGTTAGTGAAATATTAGCTAAGTGGAATGAAATTTAATAAATAAAAATATATTTTAAGAGAAGATAATGTAAAATCTTTCATTAATATTTGAAAGTAACAATTTTTTGAGACATATATAGCTCTTCCCTCTCAACAATCGATCATAGTTTTCTCTCTCTAGGTTCTTTATTCAATTTTTTTATTAAGGGGATGATTTTGGGTCAATTTTAAATACTAAATCTTTCCTATTTATCTTTTTCTCTCTATATTTCAATCTAAATTAACTATTTTCACAAAAATCGTGTGTTTGTTGTCTTGTGTCGTGTTGCTTGATTTACTATCTTGTAATGGTGTTCATTCGATTTCTATTGAAAGATTGGCTATTAAATCAAAGATTTGGACGTCAATGTTGCAAATCCGAAGAGTGAGTATTTTGTCACTTTAATTTTATCATATTATTTGTAGGCGTGTAAAGAAATCATTAATGCATGTGAAAGTTGAAAGAATGTCCTATAATTATATTAGTTCAATAGATATGTACCGTCAGTGTAAAAAAGTTTTACACGCCATTTAATGAGTCAAGAAAACACTTGAGTTATCATACATCATTAACTAATAATATGACAACACATCATTGGATGCATGTGTAAAATAAATATACATTGACAATATATATAAATTTCCCTAAAAAAAATAAAATAATTTAAACTCTATGAATATAGATGAATTACACCTACGTAAAAATGAGTACTATAATTAAGGATAGTGGAGTATAACATTCCAATCTATATAAAGTTTATTAAGTTGTGTATTCGATTTTGTGGTTATAATAATTAATTTTGAATGAATTAATCATGTGAAATTTATTATGATTAAAAGTAACTTAAATATAAATTGGTTTTTTTTTAGCAAAAACATAAATTGGTTTATATTTTAATACATGTATATAAATGTGGGTTCACCTTACAAAAAAAAACATAAAGAGTTCAAAAAAGACATTAGTCTAAAAGTAATTACAAGAATAGAAACTTCAAAATAAATCTTAAACTAGAATTAATTATGAAAACAAAACAAATACTCCATTATTCAAGAGAAATCACACATATAAAGATCAAATGAATGCACAATACATTTAGAATTAGTCATAATGATCGTATAAAATTAAAAAAACGCTAACAAATACCCTAAAATATTGCTTAAACAATAAAAAATAAGAGTAACTTTTATATATTAAAAAATTGTGTAATTATAATTTTTAATTATGTTTGGCTTGTATTTTTAAAATAAAAACGGTATTTATGAAAGGTGGGATCATGGTGCTAAAAGAAGATGATGCAATGAACAATGGAGGTTTGTGCCAAGCTGGTGAGTGAGAGTGAGAGTGAGAACACAGCATTTTCGATGACCGACATCCGCATCTAAGGCTCCGCATTTATAGCTCACTTCACCGGTAGCCATGTCACTATCATGCCTTCATAGCTCACTTCTCCATTTTACTCCTTCTATTTTTCTTTTTAATTTTAAATAATATTTGATACAAAGCTTTGAAGTCAATTTGTACATCTTACATCTAAGAAAATAGATGACACTTTTAATAATTTACTAAGATTCCCTAAAAATAATAATTTACTAGGATTATTTCATAAAAAAAATATTACATTTTTCACTCTTCATTTTCTTTCTCTATCTATTTTTGTGCCCCCGGTCATGTGCAAGTGCAACAAGACCTTTGACATAGGGCTTCAAACTTATAAGGTCCTCAAAATTTAAGAAAGAGAAAAAAAATAAATTTGTTTACAGTCAAAATTTGTCACTAAAAGTCTTTTTTCTGTAGGTAAAAATTTGAAAGACAACAATTTTGTTGTTAATTATGCGTTGTCTATAAATAATTGCATATTTGTCTAAAGCTAAAAAAGTGTTTAATTCATTGTTCATATATTTAACTACAACTTAATAGTTTGTCATTAAAAGTAGTGTTCGTTTTTTTTTTCTTTTCAATTCTTTTGAAATGAAAAATCATCAAGATTATAACGTAGCCTCCAAATTATCGAGGACGGCACAAAGTTTGAATTTATGAAATAATAATTTTAGATAAATCGTAAAAAATAAAATAAAATAAAATAACATTACGGGTAGTGCTTCTTAAAAGAAAGTTTGTTGCTTCTCTTTTCAGCCTTTTCTTTATTCTTTATGATCGATTTGCTTTGATGAATCCTTTCCTCAACTTTAACGCATTAAAATGATTTTTTTTTCCTTATGCGTCAAAAAAATGTTATTTGTTTCCTATCAATCGAACCAAAAAGTACTCACATTTATTCATTATTGTTTTTGGTGATGTGGTAAAAGAAATTTAAAGTGCATTTGACTTCTAAACACTTCAGAAATTCTAAGACTTAAAATTTGTAAGAATATTTTTAAGTGTTTGCGCGCTATTGAATTTGACAGAGTAATGACACTAGTAAAATGATAGAAATTTGTTATTTTTCTTCAACTTCTCATATCCTTATATATGAGATAATGAGAGAGCCGTTGTTGAAGAGGTGTTAAGTCCTTGACAAATTTGATCAGAGACGTTGAAACTTTGCCTTTTATGGATAACGTCGTTGAATAGTTATTCAAAAATCCTTTGCTTCTAATAGAATGATATCTGTTACATTCTCTTTGTCCTTAAATTGTCTTGTTTATTTATGCACGTGGTCAGAAGAAGACAGAGTGTATTATTCAAAGTCTAATAGCAACATTCCATTAGATGACGACAAACCAAGTTAGAATCTTCAGGCTGCTAACATTATCTTCATAAGCTTTATCCTTCGGAGTCTGATTCATCAGAAGCTTCTTAGCAAAGTGCTTATTCTGATCAGATCGTTGACTTTATGGTTGACCTTTTTTAAGATCTTATTTCAAGTTATAATAGCTCCTCTTTAGATTCAGATGCTTCCTTTTGTATTCATAGGCTTGATATTTCAGAACCAAAACTTGACTTTAAGAGTTATAATTTAATTTTATGGTCTTGCACACATATTAGCATATCCAATTGTTTTTTCATACTTTATTATCATCAAAATTTCAGAGACATTGTTACAAACCCATTACGGTTCAACACCTCACTCCTAGGATCCTAACCCTCTTTCTCTCATTGTCTACCTCTCCATAATTCACATAATTCACTTATGTATATTAAAATGAGTTCAAAATGATTGTTAGGGTTTAAAACTTTTTAATGCTTACTAGTACTAATGAAGTTTTTGATGAATTCAATAACCTAGTTTTATTTAGGGAAAATAGATCACACATTTATTTAAGTTGGATGTTTTTAACAATTTAGTTCTTTAAGCTTTTTGTATTAGACTGGTTATATAAGTTATAAAAGACATAAACTAGTACCTTTTTTAAAATCAATTTTCCGCACCAACTATATTCATGTTCTTTAAACTCATTTATGTTTATGAGTTTATGATTTTCAAACCCATAAATTGTTGAGGCAAAATTCTTAATTAATGATAAAGATAACAAACCTTGATGATTAAGGAATTAATGGACTTTGATTAATTTTTTTGTATTGTTTAACTAAGACAAGAACAAAGTTTAAATCATACCAAAATACAAGAAATCAAAGGACATAAAGACTTATGAACTCAGTCAGAGTTCAGAAGGTTGGACAGAGTTCATAAGGTTGTTCTGATGAACATCAAGAACCAAGCTCATAAATTCATGAACAAAATGAAGAGCATGCAAGGTTCACGTGACATAAATAAAAGCCCAGTAAAGTACATTGACTAAGATCAATCAAGAAATAAAGGCATTTATTTGATTAAAGTGAAAAAGGACATCTTCAATGTTCATCCAAGACTATGAACATTTGAAGTACAAAACATTAGGAATATTCCATTAAGAATATCATCGTAGATGTTTTTCATACTACACTTCATAAATGTTTCATTATTAGAATTTGATTACATCAAATGAGAGTCTTACAAATCATCTTAAGTGAAACAAAAGGAACATTCTGAAGTCTCCTGAATTCAAAAAGTTTGATCTTACTCCATGCTTTTTCTGACATGAACAGTACAGTTGTTGGAAAGTAAAAAACAAATCTAAAAGCAAGATCTAGTCTTATTCAACAAGAATTCGACACACTAGGGAGTTGGTACTGTACAAAGCTAACCAAATCTCGTGAATCACGGGCTTGAAGTGACAATTTCACTTTATCAATCATGCATGAGTTCCAAGACAGATGTCAAAGAAGATCTGATCTAGGAACATTCTGAATTACGTGCAAGAACAATCTTCATAGTACAACTCAGAAATTCATGTGATTTTCATATTATGAAACCCAGAAACACTTCTGGCCTTCGTCCACATGAACCCAGGAACAATATTCTGATGAACATAACAACATTCTGAAGTATTTCAGTTTACCCAGAATTTCAAGTTAAAGTTAGTGGGTCTCAGGACACGTTGCACAAGGCCGTTGATCACTCTCCAACGGTTACAAGAGCTCAAGAAACTCTATAAATAGAAGTGGAAGGCCCATCATTACTTGCACCATTGCAAAACATACAAGAAAACAACCTAAGAGTGTTTGAAACTTTAGCAAAAACATTGATCTCACAAATATTTCAAGAAGTCTTTAAAAGTGTGAATCAATTCTCTCTTATCTTTTTCAAGATAAACTTCTCCCTCCATTCTTATTATCTTGTCTGATTTCAATCATTCAAATTTCCAAACAAATAGTAAAGAAAGTCTCATATAACTTTAGGAGTACTAAAGTGTTAATTTGAGTATAAAGTGTAAAAGTCTAAGTGGGTAACTTAGTAAGAAGGTGCAAACCTTCTGAGACAAAGATTTCAAGTGCCGATGGTACCCACGCATATGACCCACTGATTCGCTGAAACTGTAACTCGTCAAAATCGAGCCAAAAAATGGGCGAAATTGGACAAAGATTCCAGGTGCTCAATTTTTGCATGTTGGGCCATTATAGGTGTTGTGAATTCGATGAAAAATCACACCAATAAAATTTGATTTGTGGAGAAAGTGATAATAAAACAACCAAAACAAAGTGTATGGAAGTTATAATCACAAACAAAAGTAGAAAACAGCGAGAGAAAAGAAAGAGAGAACACAAGAGAATTTGTTTACCCAGTTCGGTCCAAATTGACCTCGTTTGGGGGAGAGAGCAGCCCTCCGTTTCACTATAATGATGAATAACTTTACAAAAGAGATATCAATGGGCTACAACAATAAGTCTCCCCGCCTAATTCTACCAAAAGCCCCAATCTCTTCCCTTGACCAAGAGACTCAATCCTAATAGTGTTTCCCAAGGTGAATCAACCCAACCCCAGTGTTTGTTGCCAAGAGCAAACTCTATACAAACCCTAGTTTGATTTCTAAATCCTTGTTTCAGCCCCCTCTATCTCAAGGTTTACACTGATACAATGTCTATATTTATAGTAAAAGTACCCCTCATAAAATTGGAACAAATCCAGCCTAAAAAATACGTTACAATTATATTTTCTATTTCGACAGTTCGGACCCCGAATTCCTCCATTCGGGCGCCGATTTTTCACGCATTGCCAGGCTGAAAAAACAGTGCAAATTCGGGCCCCGAATTGGCAGTTTGCAGGAACCTCAATTTCTCCAATTTTGAGTCACTTTCACAACAATCTCCACCTTGACTCTTAATTGGTGATGATGCCAGACTATCAATCACCTTGTTACTCTTTCCCTTGCTTCCCACTACACCATGTAGCCCCACAAGTTTACACCTTAACCCCTTCAGCCATCGGAATGTCTTCCGCCTTCTCGAAGATCCTTGTATCCAAACTACACTAGGAATTTCAGGTAGTTCTACAAGACTATACCATAACCTCTTCAATACGGAACATCTCCTGTTTCCTTGAAGATTTGCTTGTGCCCAATCACCCTTGGATTTTAGGGTAATCCACAAGTACACACATTAACTCCTTCAGTTATCAGAATGTCTTCCACCTTCTCGAAGGTCATTGTAGTCCAACTATTCTAGGAATTTTAGGTAGTTCCGCAAGTATCCACCATAACATCTTCAACACATGACATCTCCCGCTTCCTTGAAGATCTCCTTGCATCCAATCACCATTGGCTTTTTAGGGTAATCCAGCAAGCCGTGCTATACATTCCTTCCGTCTTCATGAAGAAATCCATTGCTCACCACTAGAGCATAACACCCAAGGTCCTCCATAGTCGTACCATTCCCGGTGTGTTCAACTCCACCTAAGGCTGAGCTTCCAACCTCTCAACTAGCAAATGCATATATCCCACTATGTCTTCCACCTTGAAACTCCACCTTAACAGGTAGATCATGAGTATTTTTACCACCGCCTCTCCAGGCTGATGTTGAGTGTTTAACGTCTCTCCAGATGACCACTGCTCTACCAGGCATCATTCCCAAGGTGAGAAACATCACCTTCTTCATCCTCCAAACAACACACCACCAAAGCTCCTGCATCCTCGTAAACCTCAAAGACAATTTGTGCAGAATTACCATTAATCTCCGGACAATCCTTCATGAAGTGACCCATCTTGTTACAGTTAAAGCATTTAAACTTTGACTTGTTACCACTCTTTCTCCGGTTACCTCTACCTCCACCATTCCCTCTTGAAACACTAAGGCCTTTATCGTTTTCATCAACTCTCAAGTTCTTGGACTTGGTCAACTCTTTGGTTCTCAAAGCCACTTGAACTTCATCCAACGTAACAATGTCTTCTTTGCCATAGAGCATGGTACCTTTGAACGATTCAAAAAATGTTGTTAGAGCACACAACAAGAGTATAGCTTTATCTTCATCCTCAAGATGCACCTCAATATTCTCTAAGTCATCAAGGATTTTGTTTAACTCCGTAAGTTGCTCCATGATGGCCTTTGACTCTACCATTTTGAATGAGTAGAGTTTTTACTTTAGGAGTTGCCGATGAGCCAAAGACCTTGTAATATACAAAGACTCTAACTTTGACCACATCAATGCAGCGGTTGGTTCCTTCGCTACTTCTCTCAAAACTTTATCCCCGAGGCACAAGACAATGGCACTCCTGGCCTTGTCCACCATCTCGGTCTTCTCCGCTCGTGACATGGTGACCAATAACGCACATTCACCCTTCAAGGCTTTCTCACACTTTGGTTGTATTAACACTACTTCCATCTTTACCTTCCATAACCCAAAATCGTAAATATCCCATTTTGAACCCATGGTACTTGATTATCCTTTGACCCTTGCCCCACAGCGGGCGCCAATTGTTGTGAATTCAAAGAAAAATCACAGCAATGAAATTTGATGTGTGGAGCAAGTGATAATCAAGCAACCAAAACAAAGTGTATGAAAGTTATAATCACAAATAAAAGTAGAAAACATCGAAAGAAAAGAAAGAGAGAACACAATAGACAACATTATTTTTAATACAAGACCTTCTATTATATTTGATTCTTTAATCGATATTTTCGTAAACATTTCACAAAATTTATTTGTTTTGATTGCTTAACCAATCACGATCACTCCATAAGACATTATTTAAACATTCTCTAAGATTAAAATATTCTTATGAGTGGACAATAATTAATCAAAAAGCAACCGATCAAGTGAATAATGCAAATAGATCATATAACATAAAAAAAAAAAAAAAAAAAAAACACAAGGACAAGCAGAATCTTAGCTGGATCCACCATTACCCAAATTTTACCATCTCATGTTTTTCAACCTTTTCACACTCTCTTCTTTCCCACTTCTCTTCTCTTTCTCATTTCTCTCCCTTCTCTCTTCCTTCATCACATTCACTACACCAAAAAGAGAGAACAACACAAACAAACACAATGTGCTATTACTATTTCTTCTTCTTATGCATTCTAATCTTCTTCAAACCAATCTCATCAAATGAACCAAGAAGATTCCTTCATCAACCTTTTCCACAAAACAATAATCTCTCACCTTCACAACCTCCTTCACCATCACCTCCTTCATCACCACCTCCATCACCAAATCCAAAATACCCATTTTCTACTACACCCCCTAACACTTCATCTTCTTCTTCTACACCCCCCTTTTTCCCTACATATCCCTCAACCCCGCCACCACCTTCACCTTCTTCCTTCGCTTCATTCCCAGCTAACATTTCATCTCTAACTATCCCACAAACTCAAAAACCAAAGTCATCATCTTCCAAACTCCTTGCCGTCGCTATTACTGCCGTCATCGCCGCCGTCGCTGTCGTCGCAATCTCAGCTTTCATTTACTGTCGCAGAAGTCGCAATAAAAGATTCTTAGCTGATGATAAAACACTCAGATCCGACAGTAGTATTCGTCTCTTCCCTCGCGACGGTGGCGTCGCCACCATCGCTAAATCAAGAAACGTTTCTTCTACTAGCTCGGAGTTTCTTTACCTTGGTACCATTGCTAACTCTCGTAGCGATGAACTACCTGATCCACGTGGCGCCGGTGGTGGTGGTCGGAATCCAAGAAAAATGGACTCGCCGGAGCTACAGCCGTTACCGCCGCTTATGCGACAAGGCTCGATGTTCAATGAAGGTAATGGTGGTGCTACTGTTACAGTTGGTGAAGATGATGAAGAAGAGTTTTATTCTCCAAGAGGTTCTTTGAACGGAAATGGGTCGGGCTCTCGGAGAGTTTTCGCCGGAATTTCAGCTGAGAATTTGGTGGGTCGAAGTAGCAGTGAATCTACTTCTTCATCTTCTTCGTATTCATCTTCTTCTGCTTCACCAGATCGTTCTCATTCGATCAGTCTTTCTCCACCGGTGAGTTTGAGTCCAAGAAGATCACAACCAAAGTCGCCGGAAAATGTTGTAACTCCGGCACCGACACAGCCACTACTTGTTAGTGACGTTGGAAGAAGCTCGTTGTCGTCGTCACGAGCTTCTTCTAACCGTCACGTGCAGCCTTGTTCTTCTATGTCTTCATCTCCTGAGAAAATATTCGCCGGAGAATGTAAGTCACCGTCTTTATCACCGTTGAATCTTTCACCGACAAAAAATTTAGATGGGTCTTTTGTAAAAGTTGAAAAGACTCAATCTTGTAATGAAGATGGTTCTTCCTCGCCAAGATTATCGAATGCTTCTAGTGGTAAATCATCGTCTTCTTCATCGTCGGCGTTTACTTTGCCATCGCCGGAGAAGATGACAATGATGAATCTTCATAGCAATCATGGATTGGATCAGTCTCCAACAATTTCAGATGTTTCAGATCGGTTTAGACATTCTCCTCTTTCATCATTGCCACTTTCACCAACGCTACTTTCATCGCCGGAGAGAGATATAATGAGCACTCAACCACCACCACCGCCACCGCAACCAGCTTCTAGGAAGCATTGGGAGATTCCTGACCTTTTAACACCAATTGCTGAATCACCAGCTATTTTGAATCAGAATGGTGTTTCTCAGAGAAAACAATGGGAAATTCCTGTTCTTTCAACACCAATCACACCTTCTATTAGAGTTTCAGCTCCTCCACCGCCGCCACCACCACCACCACCACCACCACCACCTCCACTGGCAATGCTGATGAAGCAGCGGAAGCAATGGGAAGTACCTTCTCCAACAACTCCTGTTGGTCAACCGGTGGTTTGTAGGCCACCAGAATTGAAACCTCCTTCAAGGCCTTTTGTGCTGCAAACTCCTTCAAATACATTAGTTTCTCCGGTTGAGTTGCCACCTAGTTTTGAGGAGAATGAAGAGGTTTCTAAACCAAAGTTGAAGCCTTTGCATTGGGATAAAGTGAGGGCTAGTTCCGATCGTGAAATGGTTTGGGATCATTTGAGGTCCAGCTCTTTTAAGTAAGGGTTTCAATTCAACTCAATTATCATCACCATGTCATTATCTTATTGCTATGTTGTTGATTCTTGCTTTTTACTAGATTACTATAGTAAACTGTTTTTGTTACTATTTTGGGAATGTTAGTTATAAGTAGTTGATTATTCTGATGTTTATTTCGTACTATATTGCAATGTGTTTTTAACATCTAAAGTAGTTTGGTTTGGATTGAATTGAATTGGGTGCAGGTTGAATGAGGAGATGATAGAAACATTATTTGTGGTGAACACACCAAATCCAAAACCAAAGGATGCTACACCACGTTCAGTTCTTACACCTCCATATCACGAGGATAGAGTGTTGGATCCTAAAAAGTCTCAAAATATTGCTATCTTGCTTCGAGCGGTTAACGTTACGGTAGAGGAAGTGTGTGAAGCACTGTTGGAAGGTATGTATTTTATTTTTCCCTCATGTTTTGTTGTAAGTAATTATTGATTAGATCTGTTGTTGAACAATTTCTTATTTAGGTGCTGTGGTTAAGCCATCACTTATGTAAATCCTTGTTTGTTTTTGTTTCTTTGGAATCCTTTGGATTAGATTTGTTACCTACATGCACATGATTTTTAGTTAATGGTATGCAAATGGTAGTTGCACATTTAAAGGAAAAACAATAGAGTTATACCAACACTAATTTGGCAAACACTTTTGCTTTGATTTAATTTAAGAAGTTAGGTGGTGTTATTATTATTATTACATATATCAAATGATTGAATTGAAGCTAGTGGACAGTTTTGTTATGCTGTTTTATAGCTATCCTCTGGTTACTACTAAAAGCATAAATGTGTGCATCATAAATCAATGCTTTCGTTGTCTCTCTTTTACAATGTTCTCTCTAAATTTTATCTTTGCATAAAAGTGAATCGTTATAAGGATTTAATTGTATATACACCGTCAGTGTAAAGTTTTTTTACATTGTTAATTAATCATAATCGTTAGGTCATTAAGAACATTTGACTTCAATTGTAGCCACTTCTAAAGTCATACCTATGACTGTTTGTGATTTTTTGACAATGTAAAACTTTTTACAAAATTTAAACTCTTGTTATAATGTGTTTTGAAAGGTTGCTTCTTCAAAAAAAAAAAAGTGTTTTGAAAGGCTTCTTGTAGCCCTTGTTTAGATATTGATTAAGTAAATAAGTTAAACCGGTTTGCCTTTTTAACAGGTGTTACTGATACACTTGGAACTGAACTACTTGAAAACTTGTTAAAAATGGCGCCAAGCAAGGAAGAAGAGCGCAAATTGAAGGAACATAAAGACGACTCTCCAAACAAACTCGGTTCTGCTGAGAAATTTTTGAAGGCAGTTCTTGATGTACCTTTTGCATTTAAAAGGGTGGAAGCTATGCTTTACATAGCCAATTTTGAATCTGAAGTGGAGTATATTCGTAAATCCTTTCAGACTCTAGAGGTAAAGTGTAATGATAGTATAGTAGAATCCGGTAGTGATGTCCCATAATTTACGGTTCTTCCATTTTCTGATCGAAACATTTGTTTCAGGTTGCATGTGAAGAGCTGCGAAACAGTAGAATGTTCTTGAAGCTTCTAGAGGCCGTGCTCAAAACTGGGAACCGCATGAATGTTGGAACAAACCGAGGTGATGCGCATGCATTCAAGCTCGATACACTTCTCAAGCTGGTTGACGTTAAAGGCGCAGACGGTAAAACAACTCTTCTACACTTTGTTGTTCAAGAAATCATTAGAACAGAAGGAGCTCGTCATTCAGATACTTCTACTAATCAAACACCGAGTGCAACATTGAGTGACGATGCCAAGTGCAGAAGACTTGGTCTTCAAGTAGTATCTAGTCTAAGTTCCGATCTAGCGAATGTGAAGAAGGCCGCGACAATGGACTCTGAAGTCCTCACGAGCGAAGTCTCTAAACTTTCAAAAGGAATCACACACATCGCCGAGATTGTAAAATTGAACCAAACGGCGGGATCAGATGAAACCGTTCGTAAATTCGCAGAATCAATGAATAAGTTTATGAGAATGGCTGAGGAGGAGATTTTAAGAATTCAAGCACAAGAAAGTGTTGCTTTATCACTTGTGAAAGAGATCACGGAGTATTTTCATGGTAACTTATCTAAAGAAGAAGCTCATCCATTTAGAATCTTCATGGTAGTAAGAGACTTCTTAACAGTTCTTGATAGGGTATGCAAAGAAGTTGGTAATATAAATGAAAGGACCATGATTAGTTCTGCTCATAGATTTCCTGTTCCAGTGAACCCTATGCTTCCACAACCACTTCCTGGATTACATGGAAAGAGACATTACAGTTCCTCGGATGATGATAGTTCATCTCCTTAGCGCATGTTTGGATCCGCAGTGAGTTAGATAGAATCAACGTGTCACTGTGATTTAGGCAAAAGCTGCATTTTGATGCTTCAACAAAATTACGGTGTTATCGTGATTTCGTCAAATTCACTGCTATTCCAAATATGCAGTTAGGTGTCTGTATATCTCATTAGTGTCACTGTGACATCTTGGCTGCATCTTCTATTAGAAAAACAACCTTTAACCAGGTGATTTTGATGGGGTCATGGAGGGTGCATTATGGTCTGGCCCAAATGAATATTTTATTTTTTGTTAAATTGTAAAAATCCTTGTAAAAGATTTGGGTTATATGTATACACTAGATTATATATATAGAGTAGAATATTTTCTGAGAAAAATAAGCTTGTGCCTTTTATGAAGGTTATGTATCATAATGTTGTGTACAAAGCAATTCAAATGGCAAATTGGAGGATACACACCACTTGGTTGCCAATGAGCTATTAATAGATATTATGTAGTTTTCTAAAATGACAAATAATTTCTGACTGAGCCAGTTTCACATTTCAAAATAAGGTTGAGTCGGTTGAGCTGAATTCTAACTTGTCAGATTGGCAAATGGTTTTCTGTCACAAGTTTTTGATACTGCAAAATAATTTTAGTCAAGACAAATAAGTACTACTAGTACAAAATGTCAAACTTACATATTTTTTACAAAAAAATTTTAGGTTGAAATTTGGCAATGTCAAAAAAGTCCATAAACTTAAAAGAGTTAATGATAAAATTCAGAGAAATGATTTGTAAACATCAAAATTTTGATGTCAAATGGAATATTATTATTTAGTATTTGTGTGTTTTATTTAAATAGGTGCAAGTTTTTAACAACAATAGACGCGTCACGGTTAGAATCTCATTAACCACGTCATTGTTCCAAACATAAAGATAAATGTATGCAAGTTACATAAGATAAAAAGTAAGAAAGATAGAGAGAAATATAATATCTTATAAATAAACACATACAATGTCGTATATATGATGCTATATTTTAATTTTCAAATAACTAAAGTGTGAAATTAATGTATAATAATTTACCAATGAAGGAACTCTTAAAATTGAATACGTTACAACTAAGGTGATCAGAAGGTTCTATCAGATGTGCCTAACTCATCACATGATACCTATAGTTAAAATATCAGTTTTAATATAATATATATGATATCAATTTTTTTTTTTGAATAAAATATATATGATATCAATTAAAATCTATAATTGGACGTATCTTATTCCCCCCTACAAAACTGAGAATAAAAGCATCTTTCCAACATTTGTACTTATCATTTGCTACATATAGAACCATAGAAGTGTATGACTGTAAATAATGGATTTTTTGTACACATATCCAATAATACGTTGTCACCAATAATACATTGACGTATTATTTAACGACTTCAAAACATTTTTACAACAACAAACTGTCCGGAAACATTTAACTAAAAGATAATATAAAGAGTCATGTGAAATTAACTCAATTAGCATAGACAACGCATTATAATATGTAAGGGTCGGGGTTTGAACTCTAGACACAGAGACAAATGAATTTCTAACCACTATACTAAAAAAAATGATAATGTAAAGAGTTCATGTGAACATAAAAGACATTACAATATACAGAGATTGAAATTCTCATCTCAAATTTTTCATCACGAGATGAATTTCTAATCATTCAACCACTTAAAAAAAATACTACAATATAGACTGGCCGTGGACTAAATATAAAGTTTTTATTCCACTTTATATGTGTGTTTTGTTTTTAAAAGAGGAAATGAAGTATATATTAAAAATTGTGACACCGACCAAATATGTTATGAAAATGGAAGGGATTTGTATCTTATGGCAGTGTTGTTTGTTTGTTTACTTCTTGAGAAGGCATGTTCCATGTACAATTGAATGCATGTGGTAGAAGAGTGGTGGTGTAGTAGTTGTACACTAAATATATAATATATATCTCTATGACATCATCTTTATCATGTGCCTTCAATAACATGTGAAGAACACCAAAGCAGGAAGTAGATGATAAAATTCAACCCAAACATTGGTCTTCATTGGATCATATAAATACATTTGGTAATTCATTCATTTAGGATTTTATTATTAAATTGAGTTTTACTCAATATCCTTTTTATAATATCAAGTGCTCACACCATTTTCAATTATTGAGACATAAAATTATACATCAATCGGTCATTATTATAAGAAAAAATTTATATATTAGTATTAAAGATCATATACATTATTAATTAAATGGATCTAAAATGTTGATTTTTGTTTATAATAATAACCGAAAGATGTAGTATTCGATATTCACTAATCATAAAAAAATCCAATTTTTTTAAAATATTGTGTATCTCAAAAATTCTCACTACCAGCTGTGCCTACCACGGGTTGGAAGTATAATTGGTCAAATTTAATAGCTTGACGGTGGAATACGGAAGCTTTGAAATCAAACAAGTAGAATAAATAAATATTTTTAACCAAAAACAAAAAGAATAAATAAATATTTTATCAATAGAAGTCGAGTATAGAGGCTACATACTCACAAAATCAAAATTTGAATTCGAAGTAAGAAAAGTGATACATTTTGTTTTCTGCATAAGATTAACCTGATAGAGGTGAACTTTAGTAAACACAAAAATAAAATAAAACATTATTAAACAAATATATATTTTTTGTACTAATACATAAATGTTTTTTTTTTTAAAGTTGTAAATAAATGTTTTTAACAATGTATTCTGTTTCTTTTGAAAAAAAAAAAGTATTCTGTTGACCATACAGAGATTTTTTTTGTAGGCTATACAGAGATTGTTTGTTGTTATTATTATTTTTACTGAAAAAATGTAAAGCATTGTAAGTTAATTCTCGAATTCAATAAAATGATAAAAACATTATAGTCCAGACGTTACATTTTGTAAGCAAATATTTCACTTTACTGGGAGGAGAGTGTCACTGAATGTTCTATCCTATTGCATGATGTTGTTTTGCAGGCTAATGTTCATGACAGGTGGAGGTGGCTTCTTGATCTCGCTCACGGCAATTCAGTGAAGAGAACTTATCAATATCTAACATCGGTGGACGAGCCTCTTGAAAGGGGATTGGTGGATGATGTGTGGCTTAAGCAAGTTCCACTTAAGGTGTCGCTATTTGTTTGGAGACTTTTTCGAAATAGATTACCTACCAAAGATAATTTGTTACGTCGACATGTATTGCATTTAGACAACATAACTTGTGTGGGAGGGTGTGGCTCACTTGAGAATGCCGAGCACCTTCTCCTTGGTTGTGATTTCTTTGGTTTGAGTGTGGACACAAGTGTTACTTTGGCTTGGTTTATCATATGTTGCTCCGGTGGGGTGCAAAGACAATTATCTTCAGTTTGGACATATGGCGGGTTTACCGCATTTTTCACATTCTTTTTTATAGTTAATTTGACTTGCTTGTGTGTGGACCATTTGGAAGGAGAGGAACAATCACATTTTTACTCAGAAGGCTACATCAATTAGCATTCTATCTGGCAAAGTGAAATTACTCTTATTCCAGTGGCTTAAAGCTAGGTTGCATTCTTTTGCCTTCTGTTTCCATGACTGGTGGCAACACCCTATGTCTTGTATGAGTATTTTCATGTAATCTTCTTTGTTTTGGTTGTGAAAGCACGGTGTCTGTATTTATGGCACCGGTGAACTGACATTTGTATCGTTTTCAAGTGATTCTCTTTTGCACACCTTGTGCGAGATGAATCACTTCTGGTTATGAAATCCATTTTGGCTTGTTCAAAAAAAAATTCAAATTTATCATTTGATAAATCAACTTAATTTCAAACAATGCAATGTAAGTCCGGATACTTCAAAATTGATGAAGTACTTAGCTCAGACAAAAGGAATAGGTAGGAAAAAAAAAAAAGAAACTTTCTAATATTCTCAAAGAAAGTTGTTATTATTTGAATGTGTCAATACTTGAATTCTTGAATGCTAAACATTTGGTGATGAGACCTATTTATACTACTCTAGTAAGGCTC
>Ga0315913_1004457_pt1 | contig 16949 bp, 12 predicted proteins | sample MpolsnodulesMG_FD_207736 | JGI IMG/M metagenome (GOLD analysis project Ga0315913, IMG submission 207736) | Medicago polymorpha root nodule microbial communities from Los Angeles, California, United States - small nodules | ecosystem: Host-associated > Plants > Roots > Nodule | place: USA... | reverse complement strand
AATTATTGTCGTTTATGTTGTTAAATTCTGTTGATGAATTATATGCTTATTATTATTGAATGTGAATCTCACCCCTTCTGTTTGAATGTTGCCTCTACGTGGGTAACGTGCAGATAACCAGGATTAGTTGCTGATTTGAGTTGACTCTCTCATGCGTCGTCTTAGGGTCGCTCTGATATGTAATGGGATGTGGATTATTTACTTGTTTTCCATTGTTACGTATTATTTATGAACTACGTTGTCGAACTATTTGAACTAGGATTTCCATTAAAGTTGTTTATGTGAGGCCGTAGTGCCAAGGTTGTTGAATAAAGAATTAATTTTCCGCTGCGATGTAATTGAATTTTGAGAAAGAGGTTTTACTAAATAGTAACTTTACTCTATTTATACTTCAATGTAGTGTGGCATTCCGTTTAATGTTGAATACTCTGATTTATATGTATTATTTACAAATTTGGGAAAACGGAGTGTTACATGAATCCCCTCTACTTCTTTGTTAGAATTAATTAGTTTACTATTAGTTATGCCATAGCCTTGATAAATGAAAGTTTTGATATGACGTGTTAACAGTGGGAAGTATTAGTATCTAGGGGTAGACAAGGGGTATACTTTTGACTTCCCCTAAAGATGGATTATAACATTGACAATCTTACTCTTATTCAATTTTAGAATTTAATTAAAAATTAAACAATTTGCTAATGTTCTTGTTTAGGGCGAAGTTAGGGTAGTCTAGTCTATACCTTAACATATGGATAAGGTCAACCTCCAGTTGAAAAGTGTTAAAAGTGTTCGGAACATAAACAAATTAAATTAGGAAAAATGAATCGTAAAGTGAATAGAAACTTCATTAATTGAATCCAACAAATAAGTAGAGGTTTACCATTGAACAATAAATCAAGAGAGGTTTAGTTATACATGCTAACATACATCATTACAAAATAATTATAAAACATACCCTAGAGAGAACAAGAGGAGAAGAAAACCCTCTGCCTTGAACTTTTGATGTTTGACACTTGCCTTGTACCAAAATCTTTCTGAATGAATAAAAGTTTGTCCAAAGGTCTTTATTTATAGTCTTCACTACATGGTGATTAAGAGGTTAGAACTAAGCTTTTCCAGAACTAAGTTTTTGTCCATTTTTGAGTGTTTTTGGGTCTTGAAATGCCTTGAAAATTGGTAAATTTCCACTGAACTTGTATTGTCATAAAAAAATTTATAAGAACCTCTGAAATGCATTCTACATATCTCTTGTTCATTCATGTGGTGTCTTGCTTTGACAAATTACAAGATTTAGCAACAAAAAGACTCAAAACACCTATGGAATTGCATGATTAAGAATGAAAGTGAATTATAGCAACTAGAATGAAAACAACACCAAATGTTACTCAAACCATGGACAGCTCCTCTAAATGGCCTCTTATTTGTCTTCAAATGATAGGAAAATTACTTAAAACATAAAGGAAAATTACTTAAAACATAACCTAAAACATCATATATGATGCTCCATCATCTTAACCCTAAACTTCAACTGTTGCTTTGGCCTCAACGAAAAAAATAGCAACAAGTTAGAAGTTACATGAATTTCAGAAGTTAAACATAATTTTTCAGAAATGGTGCTCAAATTGTTGCTCTTCCCATTTTCAAACTAGACTAATTTACCACTTCAATGAAAATAGGATAAGCTTAGAGAAGATACTCATACTTTCATTCACATTCAATTCTAAGTCACACATATGTATCTTCTAAAACCAGCTAGACCGGTCAAACAATTTGCCACTCTCCAGTCCTCATGTGATTGTACCTAGCTATGAATTTGAAGCAATTCTAAATGGTCATTCAAAGTCAATATTACCACACACATATAGAGGTCTTTTCAAGATTATATTGTGGCTTGGATCAAAGTGAGATATATTCGGTAAAGTAGGCTAAGAAACAGTTTGGAATTTGTTACTAAGGATTCCCTAATTGTTTTATTTTTTGAAACATGCATCACGTGTAGGTTGTTAGACATGCAAGTCAATGTCTTAAATTCATTGAATAGTTTAGATCACATAGGGTTTGTTGAGCCTACCATGGGCTGATTATGATTCAGTGTTAAATCCAAATGACTCTTGTTATTCCCCTATTAATGGGGTGTACTTATGAAGCTAGACATCCCTAACGAGTCACCTACCAATATTGCACAAAAGATTGTGTTGTAATGAAATCCAACTAGAGATGTGTTCTTCTTATTTGACTTATCATTTATACCGAGTTTACTTTATTAACTATAAGTTATTAGTACAACATGCATAAGGAGTATCAAGAGATGTCTTGGGAGAATCAAGCGAGTGGTGCTCCTATAAAAAAAAATCACAAAAAATAATAAGATTAAGAGAAATAAATGGAAAGACTATTAAACATTTCATTTGATATTGTCCAAGAAGAACACAAGTATGAATCTTTGAAATGTGAACCAATTAGCTCTAAGCTAGGATCTATGTTCCAGAGTCTAGGCTTCACTCGACAAGTTTAATTAACCAAAGACAACATCTTTATCAAAACAACACACATGGATCATGATTCAATGTTTATATCATCACAACATTTCATAATTCAATGTTGATTCCTCAAAAGTGAAAATTCGTTTGACTATTAAATAATAAATAAATTGTTTGGCAATTGCAATTGGCACCTACTCCTATCTTATGAAGTTATGATCAATGATATACTACACTTATGGTTTTGGCAATTGATTGTTCTTGTGTTAATAGTTGCATAATTGAGATGAAGATATGTTTTTTAGAGAATAAGAATTAGAAAGAAAACAGACTCATAAACTAGATAAAATATTGTGACTTTTAATATGCAAAAGCAAAAACTTTGACTCTTTGTTATTCATACCACTCACTATCATTATTTTAATTTTAGTGTCTCAATTAGATTATCCCTTGCTTTTCACTCATGATTCATCAGTTTAGTTGCTAAAATTATTGATGTAATTATACTTTTTGGTACATGTAGTTGACTGATTTTATTTTATATTTCATTTAATCACATCATTTATTAGTTTTGACTTTGTAGTGCCCTTATGATTTTGTCAGCAACTACCACTTTACATTTTTTTTTTTGAGGGACCACTTTACATTTTTTTTATACAAGTATAATATATATATATATATATTAAAAATATTTTTTTGGTGCCCGTAAAATTATAGTGCCCCCTTAGACCGTGCTCAGGGCCACCCCTGAGGAGTATGAGTGTAAGAACAATGCATTTGATATACTTCTCTTATACTGTTATATCCAAACCTTAGATAGTTTGGTGTTCTTAATGTATCATTGTGCGTTTTTTCATCAATTTATATTGATATGCTTCTTTAAATCACATGAACCATATCTCACCCCTTCTTACCTATGTGTTTCTCTTGTATGAATTATATGATGGCTATCCCAAGGAGGACATTGTGGAGTAATATCAAGGTGTTTGTTCACAAGAATAAAGTGGAGTATTATTCTCACACGAATGTTTTTTTTTGTTGAAGAGGATAAAATGAAATATATTAACACATGAACGCGTTATTCCCGGCACAAGGTGTACCAAGGAAGAACAGCAAAGTCTGAACAATAATTACAAATGGGAGACAAAACAAGAAAAGAAATACAACTTGAAAGAAACTATTAGCCTATGCCCAAAATGGTGAACGGACTAAGCCACCAGCCATGAAAATTGAAGGGAAGAGTAATGTACTTCTCCTTCAACCACATATAGGAGATGGCCTTGATCCTATCAACCACCTGAAGAACGGGGCATTCGTTGCCTTTAAACAACCTATTGTTTCGTTCCTTCCAAATTTCCCAAACTGTTGCATACCATATAACCTGTAACAACGATCGCCGCTTATTCCCGATTCCACTGCTGAAGCTAAACTGGTGGAAATGATCAGGCACATAAAAAGGGTTGGTCACTGAGACACCAATCCAATTGTAAATCGAATGCCAAACTGAACCAAAGATATTACAATGTAAAAATAAATGAGAAGACGATTCGACTAGGTCACACCCTGCCACACACGTCCTAGAATCATGGTTAATAACACCTCGCCGTAGAAGATTGTCCTTTGTAGGCAACCTATCCCAAAACAAACGCCAAGCGAACAACACCACCTTGAGGGGCACATCCTTATGCCAAATCGAAGCAGCATCAACAGAAAGATCCACCTGCGGTTGTATAGTAAGAAATTGATAGAGACTACGAACAGTGAAGGTTGTAGAATTCTCCAAAGTCCAAAGCCAAGTATCTTCCTTATTGACCTGCAGTGAAACATGAGCAAGCAATAAAATGAGTTCCCCCACCATCTCCTCCTCCCACGCGAACAACCTCCGCCTCCACGCCTCACCACCCTCCCCCCACCCTAACTGCGACATTTCTAACACCGACTCCCCTTTATAAACAGACAACTCAAATAACCTGCTAAACCTAACTCTAAAGGACACCGTGCCACACCACACATCAGACCAAAAAAGAGTCATCCCACCGTTCCCAACCCCGCGATTCACATGATCGGTGAACCACCTCTCCCTACTCAAACTATGCACCACACGCCACCACTCCGAAGCCTCACGGCCTCCACCTCTCAGCCTCCCCTCGTCTATGCCATACCGCGCCGACAACACCCTAAACCATAAACTATCTCGATCCTCCAATAACCGCCAACACCACTTCCCTAGAAGAGCTACATTAAACTCCCTAATTCTCCTAACCCCCAAACCACCAACCTCCTTACTCCTACAAATAGACTTCTAGTCCACCCATGAAATTTTCCTCTGGTCAGCACTCCCCCCCCAAAAAAAACAATTAAATAAAGATTCAATAGAGGAGATGATACCTGTTGGAGCTTTGAAGAAAGAAAGTGCGTAAACAGGCAGAGATGACAGGACAGATTTCAATAAGATCAGACGGCCGCCAAAAGATAGATACTTCGAACTCCAACCCGACAGTTTAGCTTTGATACGGTTCAGCAACGGTTCCCAAAAAGACAAGCGACGAGAAGTACCACCAATAGGCATCCCCATATACACGAAAGGTATAAACCCCACCTTGCAACTCAAAACCATAGCTGCTTCAGCCAACCAAGAAGACGCGACATTCACCCCAACCATATAACTCTTAGAAAAATTTACCTTTAAGTCGGACAAAGATTGAAACAAAAGAAGGGAAGCACGCATTGCCCGAACATTGACCCAAGATTTGTCACCCAGTATGAGAGTATCATCCGCGAATTGAAGGTGGGACACAGTTGTTTCAGCGTTACTACCCACTAGATAGCCCGAAAACAGATTGTTCCAGGACAAAGACTCCATCAACACGTTGAACCCCTCTGCGGCTAAGAGAAACAAGAACGACGACAAAGGGTCTCCTTGCCTCAACCCCCTCCCAGGGGGAATTCATCCGTAGGTGACCCGTTAACTAAAACCGAGGCCTTAGCTATTCCAACACACTCTTTAATCCACTTACGCCAGAGTGACGGAAAACCCATTTTATTCATCACCTCATCAAGGTAACCCCAATCAACCGTGTCATACGCTTTTTCAAAATCCACCTTAAATAGAAGTAATTCTTTGTGAAGCTTACGCGCTTCATCAACAATCTCATTAGCCACCAGAATGCCGTCGAGAATTTGTCGACCTTTAATGAAGGCCGACTGGGAATCTGAGATAACAAGACCAATAACCGATCGGAGTCTATTAACAAGAACCTTGGCCAAAATTTTATACAAGCTACCCACCAACGAAATAGGGCGGAAATCATTCAAACGATGAGGATTGTCGACCTTAGGAATCAGAGCAATAAAAGTACTATTAATTCCTTTAGATAAACGACCATTCCTGTGAAACTCCACCAAAAAGCGCATCACATCTGTCTTCAGCATATCCCAAAAATCCTTTATGAGGCCAAAGGTAATTCCTTCAGGTCCAGGACATTTAAAACTGTCAACATCCCAAACAGCCTCCTTAACTCCCTCCAAAGTAAAAGGCCGCACTAGACTTGCCCCTTCGTGATATGTCAAGGAACGAAAGTCTAAACCCTCCATACTTGGACGATGGTTCAAAGTTGGTTGAAATTGCGCCCGAAAATGAGTAAACACCGCGTTACGAACATTCTCCACACCCTCAACCAGGGCCCCATTCACAAGAAAGAATGGGATAGCATTCCTACTCCTTCTGCTAGACATGACTCGATGAAAAAACTTAGAGTTGGCATCTCCTTCTTTTAGCCATTGAGCTCTAGATTGTTGCCAACAAATACTAGAATTTACTCGTGAGAGGGAGAACATCTCCTCGGACAAACCATGTAGCTCCAAAATTTCTGCATCCGATAACACCTCTGACTCCCCTTTCAAATCCAGCGACGCTATGTTTTCCTTCAGAGATGAAATACGGGCCGGAAGATTCTGTGCATGTCGTTGGTGCCAATCTTTTAGAGCCAATTTCAGTAACTTCAATTTTTCTTTCAAGACAAAGCTTCCCCACCCACTTATCTGTAGCGAACTCCATGTATCCCGCACGAAAGAGTCATAGCCTGGAAAGTCCGCCCAACACTTCAACATCCTCACAGGTTTAGGCCCCCAATTTTGGATATCAACTGCGAGCACTAAGGGGCAGTGGTCAGACAACCCTCTGGACACTGTCATCTGGATACAATTAGACCAAGTCAGACACCAATGTTCAGACAACAAGAACCGATCAATACGACTCATCGACCTCCCATCCCCTCGATACCACGTGTAAGTGCGCCCCCGAAGCGGAAGGTCCACCAAAAAGGTATTGGCAATAAAACCATTGAAATTATCGGGGCCTGCCTGGTTAAAAACACTACTAACACTTCTTCTTTCCTCTGTACAACGAACAACATTGAAATCACCACATACACAAACATTTTGGTCCGCATAAGCCACAATTCTAGAAGATAAAACATTCTAGAGAGCTTGTTGGCGAGAAGAATCACATGGAGCATAAACATTGAAAACAACGAAACGTTCCCCAGACTTCACAAACCGACCTGCTACCGCGAGCACATGATCCAAGGACACTATCGACCACACCTCCACCTCTCTTAAGTCCCAAAGCGTAAATATAGCCAGATGCACCCACCGAAGGTTGGTAAGAATAATCAACATTATCATCTCCCCAGATAGATTTACAGACAAAGGCATCAAACACAGGTAACTTAGTGTCTTGTATACAGAGAAGAAAAGGTTGATGCTCCTTCACCAAATGACTCACCTCCCTCCTTTTATCTGCACCACCCAACCCCCTAACATTCCAAGATATAAGCTTCATCGCTCTAAACCCACACCCGATACCACCCCCTCCCCACCACCCACACTTGCTCTCGGCCTACACACCATCCCCGCCACCCACTCTAGTTTTCCTTCCCACTCCTGACAGTACGTCAAACATATTAATTTTATCACCGTTAAAATTGAGACCAATAGTCCTCCCTATCTCACATACATCATCTGACATCACCTTGTCATTACCATGTAGCACCAACCAATTGTTCCAATCATTATTTACCGATGTCTGCGAGGTACAATTAGGAGAACCTGATTTTGACGTTACCTTCGCCCTAGAGGTGCCCGATACCGCCTTCCGTTTTCTCGAGGTCCTTCTCAACGCACGAAGAACCTCTCTTCTATCACTGTCGGAGAGTCTAGCTATACGCTTTAAGTTGAGAGCACAATGTCGAAGGTAGCCACCTCCCTTCTTTTTAGTACCTCGCTTCACACCCGTCGTTCCAGCAGAAACCCTAAGTTTTGGTTTTGAGGCAGATCCCATACTGAAGCTTTTATGAGTTTTAGCCCATTCCAAACTCCACGAACCCGGGGGAGTGGCACTATCTTTTCCAGGAGGGCACGACGAAGCTCTCCTGACCACTTTCTTGTCATCAGTTAAACAATGCCTGTACTGACGATCAATCTTGCACGCACTTTCCAAAACCTGCCCCGTCTTCGACTGCATTGCCGACGCCAAGGAAGGGTCCTCCGCGGGTGCCGAGGTCGCAGGTATCGGTGAAGCGGTGGTAACTTTCACCGTAGCGCTCACTGTAGAGGGCGTAAAATGGCGCACTTCATCCTCCTTCTTCCAATCTTCCGCAAGACTATTCAGCAACCCATCCACTTCCCCACCGCCAATGTCATTGTCAAGGTCATCTGGCAGAGCCGACCTGTCGTCCACCTGAGGCTCATCTTCATCAAACAAGCAAGCATCCTCTCCTACTGCGAAGCCCCATTCTTCAATAATTTTGAACTCGAAGAGAACACCATCCACCAAAATATTAGCCTCTGATTTAATAATTTCCAAAGAACTAGTTGCCACCAGTACCCGTGCATAATCGAAGCGATCTCTGTCTAATGTAATATCATCAATTTTCAACAGACGACCACAGTCATAGACACACAACTTGAAGAACTCATAATTCCAAGCGTGTAAAGGCACGCCGTAAATCCTTACCCAAGCTCCTCTTTCGCGCACCAGAGTGTCCTTGTTCCACCTCACGGGTTGCGAAAAGAAATTATTAAAAAAATCACTTGCTTCGGACAATGTAGTACTGACATCTACGTCATCAAGGGAACGTAAAAAAACCTTATCAGCACCCATCAGAATAATAACCAAATTAACAAAGCTCGCGTCAACAATCCTACGTTGCAGCACATGTATCGCATCACCATTCAGCACAGACACCACCACTCCCTTAGCCGCCCAAGACATGTCACTGACTAAGGATGTGTACTTTGGAACAAAAACTTGATTATACTTATTCGCATCATATAGACCCCTCCTACCATCTCGCACATACTCCTCTTTCCCCTCCTTTGAGTTGTTCTCATCCGCCACCTCCAACGTCGCCTTGCCACAACCAACAGCCTCTGCGCCCACGCCGCGCTCTTTACCCATAAAATGATCTCTCCCAACGTTATTATCGCTCCCCACCTTAAAGTTATCTCCCTCGACCTTAGCCCGTACATCGTTTTTCTTATTCCCGAACCTATCAAAGCTCGCTACCTTGGCCACCACCCGACAATCCCCAAACCACACATTGTTTAACGCCTTCAGCAGTTTTTCGACATTCATCACTTTACCATACCGGACAAAGCCAAACACCCCCCCATTCACATTTCGTTTCTTCGCCAGATACACATCCTCCATTATACCACACACCTCAAAACCTTGACGTAAGGCAATATATGATATATCTTCAGGCACATTTGTGAAATAAAGGATACGAAAGATTGGTTACCCGTACCCGTATTGTCGAATGCCTTAGAATCCCGTTGCCAATGGTTTTGCTGGTGCACGCGTTCGTTCAAGGCTGCTTCCTTCCCTACCTTGCGTGGTAACGGCTGTTGATGTGCCTCCCTGTAGCGAGAACGCCCTCTGCCTGCTTCTGTCCATGCGCGCCGCTGAAGCTGCTGCTCCCTGGAGGACGTTTCCGTGCGGTACCCATCAGGCTCTGCCCTAAGCCGCTGCATCCTCTCCCTCGTGCGGCCGGAACGTGAGTACTGCAGGACTGCCTTTCTGTCAAAGGTCTGGACTGGTGGTTCGAATTCTGCCAAATTCTCCACGTCGCTATATCGCAAATCAGAACCGAGGTGAACCCTAGACCTAGACCGCCGCCGCTGGTGGACAGCCCATCCTCTTGCGCGCCTCTGAACCGCATGAAACCTGTCCCACTGTCCATCCGCCTGTTCGAACACTTTCCTCCGTCGCGGTCTCGCAACAGTCCACTCTCCCCTATCCCCCCATATGGCGGCACCCTGCTTGGAACCCGCTCCCCCCCAACATACCTCGCATCCGGTGAAGAAGAAAACCGACGCGATTGCCCACGGTGGACCAGGTGGGAATCGCGGATCTCTCGACCACTCCCTCTCTCGCCTCTCATGACTTATTCTTTTGTCGTTGAAAACTAACATATTTTAACAACTTACTGTTAATTTGATCTCTTATTTATCAATTTGTCATCAACTTAATCCCAAACATATTCTTTGAATGACTATCATGACAATATTTTTCACATATATTATTATAGTAAGTCTTATAAAAAATAAATAAAAAAGGTACGTAATTGACAGTAGGTTTCAGATATTTTTACAAAGTTTTGATTTGAGAATTTTGACATTTTGAACCTTCCTTCCCACCACGAGAGATTAATTTGAACATAAGCAATGAAGCATTATCATTACTGATGAACAGTCACAGATCGTGAAAGCGCCTTTTTACTCTCTCTCTGAGTTCTCAGATCCTCCGGTGACCGCCGTTGGATTGACGGCGAAATTCAACCCTCACTCGGTGCTGGCATTACGCTTCACTCCAACACACTGCACTTTGCTTTACGAAATCTGCAACTCCCAAGCAACAATCCCTCTCTTTCGCTTCACCGTAACTACTACTACTACTCCAAGTTAGTGTTTCTGTTTCATTTTCAAATTTCATCTTCTTTCTTCATTTTGATCTACTCCAAATATTTCAGGATCTGAAAATCTTAGATCTGTTGAAGTGAAATCGAATGTTTTCATTTTCTCAAACAGACTGCAATGACTACCAAACGCGCTTACAAACTACGTATCCTTCCTTCTTCATGCGTCTTCCACATTTTTTTTTAAATTTTTTTTAATTATTATTGGTTGTCCTTGACGTGTTATGTATAGAGGAATTTGTGGCACATGCTTCTGCTGTGAATTGTCTCAAGATTGGTAGAAAATCAAGCAGGGTTCTTGTTACTGGAGGGGAAGATCACAAGGTTAATCTTTGGGCTATTGGTAAACCCAATGCTATCCTGGTTAGTTTTCCTCTCCTCTCCTCATCTTTTTTTTTAAATTTGTATTCTATTTGCTACTTTTAGAGTCATTACCCAATTTGTTACCTTAATACCAAATTAGTCCTTTTAACATTTTCAAATTGGGGACAAAAATTAGCATCTGTGTTAACGACTCAAACTAATTTTTACTCTGTACAGGGACTAATTTGGGTAGTATTTTTTTTTAGTAAGAGACTAAATTGGGATGAGAGAACACTGTGAGGAATGTCTTTTAAGTACAACTCAAATGTAAACAGCAGGGGTTTTGAATCGGCAATTCCCCACTTCTCTGCACTTAGTCTGTGTGTTTTGCCACTAGGCTTTGAGACAAAAAATAAAAAATAAAAGAACTCAATGTCATTGATTCTATATATGCTTTTGATTTTCCTTATATTATTATACCAGGATTAGGATTATAATGGGGTTTCTTGCCCTCTTTTACATATGGTGTTGTTGGAAGCTAACTTGTGTGGTAAATGATGGCTGAAACTATGTTGTTAATCCGAGGATTTGCAGAGCGGCCAACTCCAGAAATGAGATTGTGGGGTTATAGTATGACCGCTATTTGAATATTTTGGGCATACTACACAATTAATACTAATGAACATATAGTTGCTGCAAAATGAAACACGTTACTCAAAATCTATAAAATATACCTAGTTAGATATAAAATGTCATAAGTCTTAAGCAAAGGATACATGTAAATACCATTGAAATTCAAGGAAACAAACAAGTTAAGCTTCTATTGCTTAAAGTAACTAAATATCAAAACTCAAATAAAAGTTCTCATCAATAACAATCAATCAAACATTCCTCCTGTAGTGATTTGACCATAAAATTCACATGTAACCTTCTTCCTATCATTTAAACTACTCCACTGCCATGCTATGCCAATATTATACTGCTTGATTTAAATATTGTGCGCACAAGAACCCACTGAGCTGCTGGTTGATGATGGTCAAGAAGGAGTAGGAGTTGTCATGGCTCTGGTAATGTGAAGAGGATGAGATGCTGGTCGTTGGAGACGACGATAACTCGTGAAGGTGGGGCTGGGACTACAATGGCTAGTTCACAGGCAGAAGAGGGGAACTGACAGATGACAGAGGGAAATTAAGGGAAGAGAGGGGAAAGCACGTTTTTGGCCCACACTGAAGAGAAGAAGGATACCGTTTTTTTTTTATCGTATGAGAAAACCCTAAAATGGCCATGTAATGAGTAATGACTCAATTTCAAGGGAATCTATGTTTTCAAACCCCTAACCCTATCACACTCCTGCAGCAGCGCCACTATCCCAAAACACAATTTGAATCTGAGGCGCAAAGTACAAATGCAACTGCAATTGCAGCAACTTTATTCTGTCTGGGGGTAGCTAGCCACTGTTCTGCACCACCCCACTGCAATCGTCCCACAATGTGCTGCTATTGACAACATAGGATCGAAAGAGAAACATGGTGTTTGGATTGTTTTGTATGAGAACTATTCAAGGTAGCATTGAGTTGAGTTCACTCATATTAAATGTGTTAGTCATATCATCCACATTTCTATTTCTTTTACACAAGGTCAATCTTAGACAGTGATATTTTTTTGCTTTTTACCTCTGTTCGTATAGTGTATCTTCCACCTGATATGTGTCCATCTGGGGACTATATTCTTTAAACTAATAATTATATCTTATTAGATGTGGGCATGTGCTATGAACTTTGAGCAATTCGAGATCATTCAGTTTTTATGTTTAGAGAGGAAGTAGGTTTGCAAGTTATTATGATTATGCACTGCTAAGGTTTTGCGCAGTTGGTTGGGGCCTGGAATCAAAAGTAAACATGTAAAAAAAATCGAGGCTAAAATGTGCTCCTTGTTCTGTTGCCTTTTTGGCTTCTTCAAGGTGTTTATTTTATGAAGTATGGAAAAATTCCTCTCTTAGAATTTCAAAGAATTAGGATTCTGCTATTTTTCTCGGTTCAACCAATGAAAAAAATACTACAGGGGTGCTAGTCCCTTTCTATAAATCCTACCCTGCCCAGGCCCAGTGGGATTGAACCTTAGACCTTTAAGTTGATACTGGTACCCAATGCTTAAGTATTGGGATGTGTTTTTTTTCAATTAATATAAACACATTCCTCAGAATATATGGGTAAGGAATATGTATTCCCAAGTCTGTGACAAGTTTAAAACATTCTTAGGAGAAAAATAGTGTCTACATTCCTATGAAAACATTCCCAAGTGAGTGGGGGTGAAAATAGATTTGCATGAGGTGGGAATGAAATTTAGATATAAATTTATTTTTAATTCCTATAACCACCTTATACCTTGGGAATGTTATAAAAGGTTGGCAAACACTTGTTTTTTTAATAAAAAAAATACCTAGGAATAGGAATCCCATTATTATAAATTTATATATACCCGGGAGTATTATTCCTGATTGAATGAGTTTACATAACTTGAAACCAATGCCAGAGTGTCCCCTTGGAATTTACAAGTGATTGGTTTCTTACATAGCATTTGAGTTTTTGTTTCTTGAGATAATAAGGAATGATACTGATATTATCTTCTTACATACTTTTGCTGGTATAGTGACTAGAGGGAATATATTTTTATGTATTTATTTTCAGTAGAGTGTTTCACCTTTTGCAGAGTCTGTCAGGACACTCAAGTGGAATAGACTCTGTAAACTTTGATTCGTCTGAAGTGTTGGTAGCTGCTGGAGCTGCAAGTGGTACTATTAAACTTTGGGACTTAGAGGAGGCAAAGAGTATGTTGTTTTTGCCATTTCCTTTAACAATACTGATGAAAAGAGATCTGAGTAGTCTCATAAAACTTATTCAGTTTCTTTACCACGACTTTTTTGCTCAAACTGATGACTTGCTATGTTTCTTTGGTAGTTGTTCGTACTCTTACTGGTCATAGGTCCAACTGTACATCAGTAGACTTCCATCCTTTTGGAGAATTCTTTGCATCTGGTTCTCTGGACACCAATCTTAAGATATGGGACATCAGAAAGAAGGGTTGTATTCATACATACAAGGGTCACACTCGAGGGGTAAATGCAATTCGGTTTACCCCAGATGGACGGTGGGTTGTGTCAGGTGGAGAAGACAATACTGTGAAGGTTAGAATTACTTTCCTTTTTCATGATATTAGTGGAGTCAGATTCCATAACAAGGCTGTTGTAATCTATTGACATAAATATATTCGCACTTCTCTATTATCTGGTTGCTTAAACCCACTTTCTTAAGAGTCACCCTTCAACACTACGTGAAAGTTTCCAAGAAATACTGAAATAGTATTTATTATCATATAGTAACTAAAAAAGAAAAAGTAATACTGCTGTCTCAAATAAATATATCGCTATGTTAGCTTTCTCTCTTATCCAATCAATTTCAATTCTTACTTTTTTTTTGGTTTAAAATAGACCCCCCTCTGTCACAAATCATAATGTTTTGAAATGAGTTATCTAATCTTTATTGACACTGGTATGCAACTTCTTGAAATCCTGTACTTGGCTCATCTGTCATTTACTTGGTGCATAATTTGTAATATATTATCTTAATATTTAAATGGATTGTGATATGGTTGTACTGTCAATTCACTTGTGAATGAGTGTTTTCCTTAAACTTGACATAAATTATAATAATGTATACAATTTGTAGTTGTGGGATCTGACTGCGGGAAAACTCTTGCACGATTTCAAGTCTCATGAGGGCCAGATCCAGTGTATAGATTTTCACCCCAGCGAGTTTCTACTAGCAACAGGTTAGTCTTACTTTTCTAATTTGTAATGAAATCAAAAGAGTAAGTGTCTTGACAGTAATGGTGTGTTTGGTTTGTTTTTTATATTCGTTCTTAAATGATATGGTTTTATTAGTAGCTATTAAAATGCTACATTGTTTTCACTCTGTTTTTACTGAAGTTGCGAGTTTTAGATAAAAGGGTTCCATTAGTAATAATTAGAAAACCTAAGCATCACACCTTAATCATGCTAATTCTAGACTCCCAACCTTCAACAAAAAAACTAATCATGATAATTCTATACTCCTTATCCTAATTAAATTAGGAAACTAATCGTGAAACATAAAGAAATATGAATGCCAATCCTGAAAGGTTATCCAAGATATTCTTAATTTCTCAAGATACAGCCTCAAGATTATGGGATAGTTTTCGTATATTCTAACACACCCGCTCAAGCCAAAGTTCATTAAGCGTTAAGCTTATTACAAATAATAAACTGTTAAAATAAATATATAATATGTGCGGGCAACTAATGGAAGTTGGAGATGTATTAGAGACAGGCATTGTTGGAAAGACAACTCAACTAGATGGTTCAAATGATCACAATGTGAAGACCTGGTTGGGATGTTGTGTAACTACGGAAGAAAAGACTTGCTAGAATGATAATTAGTTGAAATTTCCTAGCAAGCTGCTATACAGTGAGAACTGGAATTCCCCAAATCCACCAAGAACAACATTAGGAAGCCTTTAGCAACCAACAAAATAAATAAATTAGCAAGCCTTAAACTTCAAGAAAATTTACGGCAGTTAAAATAATGAAATTGAATCTGGGAGTAGTGTGCCACAACCATGGACAATTCATTAGAGGATGACTCATTGATGATGGGAGGAATCACCTATGGTGCAATTCACATTTGGAGGCTACTAGCTTGTATGAATTCCAATTAAGTTTATCACCAAGTTAGGACAACCGGGACTGATTTGAATTTGGCGTTGCTGGGGTTAGACTGAATGTGGGATAGATAAGGCATTAAGGCCAGATTACATTTGGGATAGTTGGGGTCAAGGCGTCAAGCTTTATGAGATAGCCAGAAAAGTCCACTAACAAAGAGAGAACTTGTGAGTGAAATGTTTGCTAGAACTCGTGCATAAAATCATGTTATTTCTTTATAGCCATCTTTGCCAAATTCTATTAGAATTATAATTTAATTGCAAAATGCAATCACAAAATCTAACTTACCTTACGAAAGCAAGCAACCCAATTTGGCTTACCTAGCAGACACATCTGTTTGTTGTCAATTCTAGGTTATTTTATTTACACGATTACATCACATTTAGTGCTGGATTCTTGTGCTGTTTTCTTTTGTAAGCTTATATATTTTTCCCCCTTTTCTTTAATCGAATGAAATCAATTGTAAATTTGATTTCATTAATATATCTCCCATGCACAGGCTCTGCTGATAGGACAGTTAAATTTTGGGACCTTGAAACTTTTGAGCTTATTGGTTCAGCTGGTCCGGAGGTACTTTCTGTTACAGCAGTTTAACTACTTTCTCCTGGATGAGTTTAAAATCGACATTTAAAGTTAATTTTGGTTTAATTGAAATATCTTAAGAATTTTGTATATTTGTACTTCAGACAACTGGAGTACGGTCTCTTACTTTCAGTCCTGACGGGAGGACCCTACTATGTGGTTTGCACGAGAGTTTGAAGGTAAGCTCCTCTTTTAGTTGATTATGCGAGATCACTATCTATTAAGGTAACTTTTCTATTTGGTTTTGTTTAGGTTTTCTCTTGGGAACCTATAAGGTGCCATGATATGGTAGAAGTTGGTTGGTCTAGATTGTCAGATCTTAATGTTCATGAAGGAAAATTTCTTGGCTGTTCATATAATCAAAGTTGTGTTGGAGTCTGGGTCGTGGACATCTCGGTAGATGCATTTATCTTTCAGAGAAATTACTTATGCTTATAGTAACGGTTGTATTTGATACTATTTGATGCTAATGTGTCATTTTTACATTTCTGACATCTTGTCCAGCGAATAGAACCATATGCACTCAATAGTATGAACCAACTAAATGGCCATTCAGAATCTAAATCCTCAAGTGGAAATACGACTGTATTGAACGAAACCACAGCCAAGGCTAGGCTATCTGTTTCACAAAATCCGGATCCATTACTAAAGGAAACAAGATCTCTTGGAAGGTTGACAGTTTCTCAAGATTCAGACACCTTGAAGGATGGAAAATATTTGGCATGTATATATCTTTTCTCCTTTTATAAATCTTACATTTGCTTTTAGGCATTTGTTTTGATTAATTGCTTGTTTAATCCATCTGGTTCCTATTGTTCTAAATATGCTTATGGCCATAACTTCTCATTA
>Ga0315913_1004456_pt1 | contig 16950 bp, 11 predicted proteins | sample MpolsnodulesMG_FD_207736 | JGI IMG/M metagenome (GOLD analysis project Ga0315913, IMG submission 207736) | Medicago polymorpha root nodule microbial communities from Los Angeles, California, United States - small nodules | ecosystem: Host-associated > Plants > Roots > Nodule | place: USA... | reverse complement strand
AACACAATAAGAATATACAAAGGTTGAACATAATAAACGAACATAATATAGATACAATTTGAACATAAAAGAGTTATAATCTTGATATTTACATGAACAAAAATTGGGCTTTAAGGACAAAAAACAAAATAAACTTTTTTATGAGGATGAAAACATTCAGTTTAATTTTCTAGGGACGAAAATCAAAATTCATTATATTTATAGGGACGAAAAACTTATTTAACCCAAGTTTATACAGTGTAATTGCAAGTATTTAAAAAAAAAAAATAACAAACTATAAAGAATTAACTGCACTCAATAAAGCTTAGAATGACTGCATTGCATATTAAATAAATATAATGCAATCCTTCCTTGCTCCTACTAGTAAAGTTACTTATTTACATATGTACACAATTCAAAGTTACACATTTATATATAAAGACTCAAAGATTCTCTAAACTATTATATGTGGGACTACTTAACTTTTGAAATACAAGAAAAAGTGAAAAACACTAGAAAACATAACAATTTCTTTCAAAGTTCAAAAGACAGAGAGAAACTGAAAAATTAATTTTCTAGACTAAACATCATGCCAACAATACAAATCTTCACACTTATTATCAATTAGAGAAGTCACTTTTCACCCCTAAACAATCCATAATCAACCACAAACTCACAAAAAAGGTAACTTATTATATATTTGTGCTCGTCAATGATGAAGGATAAGAAATGTGATTACTCCAATGTCCCACCATAGGCATCTTGCCAAGTTCAACCTACTTAGTGAAGAAGCATGTTTCTGCTCAAGCCTTGGTTTTGTGTCAAAATGTTACTTAGATGGAGAATGTAAAGAGTATCCAACAATATAGAACAATAGGTACAGGATACAATACATCATGCTCATCAACTAACTAGAGGAATGTATATCAAATCCACAACTCACTGAATCCACCACAGAAACGCACAAAATTTCTTAGCTAGCTACTTGAGTTCAAGGAAAGTAAGAAATGACACGGTGACTTTGAAATTGATAATAAAAGACTTAATATGCTATTACCGTGAACGAAAAAGTTAAATATCATTTCTCAATGCCAATCATAACATAACATTCAGAACAAAATGAACCCAAGCCATTCACGCCTATGAAGAATCGACACAGACATATAGTTGGTGGACACGACACGTCGACTATAGGAACATCATATATTCAGTAGAGGGACATCATGTCATATAACTTTAATTTTGGCATTTTTACTTTCACAATTCATAAGGTAGTAAAACAGCGCACGTATGATTTAAATTGAAAATTCTCTATAGCATTCAACTACTTCATTTTTTACAAATTTTTACCAGTGTCTATGTTTCATAGATTGAAATGGACAAGTTCTTCTATATGATTCATTCATATTTTTAAAATGCGAAAACATAATTCATGCTCAATGGAGAAAATTCAACAAACTAATTATAATGAGCGAAAACGATAGCGGCCTTAGAATTGAGAAAATCACTAAAACAAAAACCATCATTGAGAAACTGCAATGACATAGTAAAAAATATATATAAGAAGAAAAACATAAATCAAGGTAGAGCATAAAGAGTGAGAGAGATCAAGATCGATACCTGAAGAAAGAATCGCTTTTGGACTCCCCGAGCTCCTCCTAGTGTCTGCAGCTTCTTTCATCATATCATCCCAAACCCTGCTTCCTTCTTCAACGACTACAGAAACCTTTCTCTTCCTTGCAATTATCTGATCACTTTTAAGTTCTTAGTGTGATTTTTTTAAGGTATTATTGAAGTTTGGTTTTGTGCTTTATGTATGAGGGGAGAGTGAGTGAAACTTTAAACTGGTTGAGTTTTTAAGCTGAATAAGTCTTACATTGATTTTGTAATTGGTGCAAGATTGTTTGACTTGGATAAAGGGTATTACATAGATTTCTGGTGTGTGATTTTAGATGTGATAAAATAACATCATCATATTCTCTTGTCATTAGTGTTGTAATCCTGAAATAGTCATTGTCATTCTTTCAAACTTGTTATGTGATACAAAACTAACTATGTGTGATTGATGACAATGGCGGAAACAGTAGTGGAGAGGAAGTGACGGAGCACCGCCGTGATCGAAACAGATTTTGCATTGGCGGTGGGCGAGATAATTACTGGGTACTAGTGAGCCAATTTTCCCACGTACCACAACGATAGGGATCTATTGACTGTGACCGCACAAGGAGGTCGGCCTAGGATTCGATTCAACCATCACAAAGTTGTTATTTTGAGATCATCATCGTTGTTGTTGTTTATGGAGGTTTCCTTGAAAGTAAGAGAGATTGAGGAAAGTGGCGAGAGAAAGTCATTCGCACTACAAAGCATTACATAGATAAATGCTAATAAATTAGTTATATTTCACGTCATTCAAACCCAAGATCTCCTACTTCAAATTCATTTGGTGCTCTTTATCTCGCCAACCAAGCTACTAAAAGAGAAGGCTATGCATTTCCTATGTTTCAATTCCATAATCACTAACGGATAAATTCCCAATAAAAAATTTCACAACACATTGCCAAGAACAGTGAAATAAACCTGACATGAAAATCAAACTAACATTGCCTTGCATGGTTAGTGGTTACAACGAGATTCATAAATATGAACTAAAACTTGAGAGCTATGAAGTAGTGAAAATCTGTGACTATCAGATCTTTCTGATTATTTTATTGGCATTGAGCTAAATCATCATATGCACTTGCCATCTTATCATAAAATTCAGACATGTTATGCTCTTTTTCGTTTCTTTTGAGCATAGAGTTCCACAAATCAGGGACTTTCATCGCTAAACAACTACACCAAATAATAACAGCAATCCAAAAATGATGACAGTATCAACAAAAAACAAGAAACTGAAAGGAACCATAACTGCAAAGTCAATCAAGTCTAACAAATTATTAACCTATAAATTATTAGAACGCCAAGTTATTGTTTGATCTACCGCCTTTAGAACACCACAATACTCTTATTTTTGGGGTTAATGCTCTCAATGGTGAATTGATCATTCGATATCCTCCGTCTTTGTCTTTTGTTGTGAGAACGGAGTGGAAGATAAGCAATGAAACCCGCGATGGCTACTGAATAACCTCCTCTGACTTTATCAATAATAAAGCCTTTTACCTTTGTATTTGTTCGCCAAATCTTGTGCAGTTTCATCCAAGCTCGGTCTTGCCTAAATCTCCGTGGGAGAAGAAGAAGTGGTTCATCAGCCACTACATCTGTGGATCCTGCCAAATCATTAAACCTGGCGGCTGCTCGTTCTTTGATCAGTGGTTCACCGGCCACTAGATCAATGAATAATCTCTCCAAATTCTTCTTTCTGATATGTGTTTCACCAGCTGCTCGATCCAAGAATCCCACCTTATTCTCAAACCTCGTGGCTGGGTTGATAGGCACTCTTGTAAGCTCATCTCGCATACAATTTTTGGGGGTCCCAGGTCCTGCATCCACCAAGAACGTTTCTTTCCCTAAGCGCAAAACTTCAGATTGCAAGGCCTTTCCACTACATAGGAATGAACTTGAATTACATCTAGGAAACAATCGACTCAAATAGATGCTCATCTTAAACTTCTTTTTCCTTTGCTTCCTGTTCTATTGATCAAAAGCACCCAGCAGCGTCACAGAATGGACCTAATCAATGTAATAATACTATCAATTAAAAAAGGAATAATATGATGAAATGAATAAAAATAGGCCAGGGGCAGTCACCCTTCTTTTATATATGAGATCAGTTTCTTAAAAAAAAAAAATAAGAAAGCCATAAAATGAAGAACAAGAATACACACATAACCTAAAACGCATTGCCAGAGAAAGTAGGAAATGTGGTCAGCACACACATCATATACTGACGGAGAAACAAACAAACAAACATGAAATTTTAAAATCTTAACTCTATGGAGTGGACTAAATCCAAAATTCCGTCCAAAAAACTAACGGGGGGCAATGTGTCATGACTGCAGGCATGTCCTTGAGAGCCATGGATCTAGTGGCTCTTCAATTTTCCTAAGCATACCAATTACCAACATTCACTTCAAAACTACTGATTACTTTTATCTCAATCACCCCCACCAGCTCTAAGGAATCAGTAAAAAAAACCATGTTTCTGTTCAAGCCTTTGGTTAAGATCCTTATACCAGTTTTCACAATCCTACAATTATCACTTTTCACAATCCTTATACCAGTTTGATTAAGATCCTGAATATTTCGGATTCTTAGAACTATAGGTACACGATACAATACATCATGCATACCAACTAACTAGAGGCATGCATATCAAATTCACAACTCAATGAATCCACCACAGAAATGCACAAATTTCTTGGCTAGCTACTTGAGTTCAAGGAAAGTGCAGAATGAACAACCAATCTGCAAAATCAAAACCATGAACCTTGGCCTTATCACCCAGTATAAGAAATAACAATGACACAGACTTTGAAATCAATACTAAAAGACTTGATAGGCTACTGCCATGAAGATAAAATATGATGCAACATAGACCCATTAATGAAATTACTACTGAACGTAGTTCATAAAATCATTTCTCAATGCCAATCATAACATAACATTCAGAACAAAATGGACCCAATTCATTCACACCTACGAAGCATTGACACATACACGGGCACTAGACGCGACACACGACACTGACATGTGTACACCGGTAATAATTTAAGGAATGACAAAACTGACTGTAATCGCCTATCGGTGTTGTGTCGGACACTGACACATCTACATGGTAATAATTTAAGAAAATGATAAAACTGAATGTAATCACCTATCAGTGTCGTGTCGGACACTGACATGTGCCAAACACACCTTCGAAATCAATACTTAAAAGCTTAATAGGCTATTACCACGAAGAGAAAATACTGTACAATAGAGACCTATGAAGCACCGACACAATAGAGACCTATGAAGCACCGACCCAGTAAGAAATGGAACAGCGACTTTGAAATCAATACTTAAAAGCTTAATAGGCTATTACCACGAAGAGAAAATACTGTACAATAGAGACATATGAAGCACCGACACAAACAAGGATGCCGAACACCACACTGACACCTCAACACCAATAATAATTTTTAAAAATGGCAAAATTGAATGTAATCACGTGTGTCAGTGTCATGTTGGTGTCAGTATTGTGTCCACATCAGGTCCTTTTGTAAATCATTGTCAATGTGGACGGATGTGTCAGTGTTCGTGTCAGATTCAATACAGGGACATCATATCATACAACTTCAATTTTGGTATTTTACATTTATAATTCATAAGGTAGTAAAAAAAAAAAAGCACAAATATGATTTAAATCGAAATGGAGAAACTTTTCATCAATATGACTCATTCATTGCGAAAATTCAAGAAACTAATAATAATGAACGAATAGGATTGTGTAACAACAAGCATTGAATTGAGTAGCAGAAATGAAATAGTAAAACAAAATCGTAGAAGAAGCAGAAATCGTAGATCTTAAAGAATGAAAGTGAAATCAAGATCAATACCTGGAGAGAGAGAGAGAGAGAGAGAGAGAGAATCGCCGTCGTTCGCCGGAGTGAGACGGAAATCGCCGTACCAGAGAGAGAGAGAGAGTGCACGCTGTGAATGAAAATGAAGGTGAAATAGGGTTATGTCTGAAAATGGAATTATCAAATTTTTTTCAGGGCAAAACTGTCCAATACATCTTTTACGGATTCTTAAACATGAGTCTTGAGGGTTCCAGATGAGTCAAGTTGAGTCGAGCTCGGATAAAAATTGAGTTTAAAATCAATGTGAGTAAAATGAACTTTTTTTTACCCAAGTTTTGTTCATTTAAAGTTTACAGGCCACTTGGTTTGTTTAATAGCTTCGGTTTATTTATTTGAATCACATATTCAAAATTTATTTTTTTTTATAAAAAAATCAAAAAAGAAATTTTATCTTTAATAATTTAATTTATTTTTTAAAAAAGCCAAGATTGGGAATAAAAAACTAACATCACTTAGAGCACCACTATAGAAATATAAAATAAAGCTCCAAATCATTCTTGTGATAAAAACGTGAAAACTTATTTGGTCCTAAAAGTTGGAAAAAAATATATATGATACTTTGATCATAAAAAATCTCAATGATGATAAAATCGTGAAAACGTATATCTTTTTTTTTTTCTTCAAAAAGTTTATCAATGAAAACGTAATATGTTAAGTGAGTCATCTTTTAAATTATGAATATTTTTGAAGTTTATCATATTTTAAAGATGATTCATAATAACATTTTAAATTTTGACAAAATAATCTACTTTGAAAGTGTTAGGATGAAGTTTCATTAGATTTTGATTGCAATACCTGGATTGGAATTTATATCAATTGACTCTCCTGTTCTGTCTATAAAATATTTACACAATATCACATTGCTATTAACTACCAAATATCAAAGAGTTAAGAGTTGTGATATGCAAATGTCATTTTAATCTAGAGATAAAATATGTGATGTTTATCTCAAGGTTGGTCCATATGAGCCAATGAATATACAATATCCTTTTCCAGGGAGGGTAATAATCGTGTAAGATTTCAAATTTTTTGGTTTCATGCTCATGCACACAATCATATTGAAGTATTCACCTAAGAATGATGTTATGAAACAAAACTTTGCCTCTATATGTACTCCTACTATATCTTCTCATTACAACAAATGTTATCAATCACTTTTCTATAGACAAATGTTAGTAAATAAAATGTTACATTTTCGAGGGTTCAAACCCTAGACCTCTTACATGAAATTCCTTCGGCATAAATTCCTTCAAACCCATAAACCCTAGCTTCCATTCCATACTCGTTAAAGCATATATTATTAACCAAACAATTTACAAGAACACATTGCCAAGAACAATCAAATAAATCTTACAAGAAATCAAACTGAAGGCACATTGATTTGAATTTTTTTCAACCAGCCTCATAATATGAATTAAACTTGAGTACTATGAAGAAGTGGAGATCTTTGACTATCAAATCTTTCTGAATATTGGACTGGCATTAGAGCTGGATCATTATATGCATTTTCCAACTTATCATAAAATTCAGACATATTATGCTCGTTTTCGTCTGTTCTGTCCTTCCTAATCAAACACTGCATAAGGTAACGTATTCATTAAATAACCTAATTAACAAACAAGATAGTACTATTCGTGTTTTGTGTGGTCCGAAATATAAACAAATTTAACTACTTTCATTTTGTTTACAGTTTGAATAATACAATTACTCTTTTTTATTATGCTAAGAATACTAATTGCATTTAACTAAAATTCTTAATTAGCATGAAGTCAAGTAATTTTGCTTATGGTCGAGACCAGAGGAAGTAAGCAGTAACAAGAGCTATTATGAGAATGTAATTCATCATTAGTCATGAACAACTAATTAAGGTACCTCAGCTGGAAAATGCTTGAATATAGGTCGGAACCGTTTCTGGCAATACTCGTTGAATAGAAGTGTGAGAATTGGAAGAGGAAGAGTCAATGCTGATGCTAGAGGAAGTTTCTTCAAACCAAAAATCCCAATGGCTATTACATGCATCAGTACCAATGAAAATATCGTGGAGTTATGCACTGTAGGCCAAAACTCCCCTCCAGTCTCAAACTTAGGCACATAAACTTTCAAAAACTGTCACCAAAAATAGATAATTAAGATACAATATAATTTTGAGGTGTATAAACAAATAAACGCAAACCTGACTCTAAAGAAAACAGAAAAATAAATGCACGCAAGAACACAACAATCGATCATAAAGTTTGGTTAATTATGTCTACGTCTCCGACAGTAGGGTGGTTGTTGTAGTTTTCTGTTATGTAACGCTTAGGATTACATAGTACAAAGCTGTGTTTAAATATGACAGCTCAGACTACAAGTTCACGGTTGAACTGTACCACGAGGACTTTGTCCCTCGCACCCCTAATCCTCCTACTCATAATCGAACATACGAATGGGATAAGTCCAATGGGAAGATGCTGCTTATCAGCGAGTATGAGCCATACTCAACAGTCCTACCATTTTTCATCATGTAATGCATATTAACAATAGAAAAAGGAATTCAACTTGAGGTGAAAAGGATAAACAAAGAACAATTTGCGAACCTGGTTGCGGAAAATGATGTATCCCAAACAAAAGTAAATCAAGAGAAATGGAAGTATGAGTGGAGCAAGAAAGAAGTATGTCACACCAAGAAGACCGAAGAGACGAATCCTGGGAATTTCGCTGTGGTAAGGAATTGACGGAGGCTCAAAATCGTCATCGCCGTTTCTACAGAAATTTCTACTTATAAAATTGGAAATAAGAGTAGATAAGCGAAAGAGTTCTGATGCTATTGTGGTCCATCCAGATGTCACAACATATGCAATGAAGAATGATGCCTGCAACAAATACATAAAATACATTAAAAAAAGGATTTAAAATACATGCACGGTCAGCGTAAATCAGTTTTAAGTGGAGGGTGTATCGTTGGAAAGATTAAACTAGAAGGATACAAGATATCCTAAAAAAAAAGCTTAAATAAACGCACTAAAAATAATAGTTTTTCATTTTGATGTTGGATTTCAACAATGCAAGTTGAGTCGGTGCACCATTTAAGCGAAGGGTATAACTCTCCTAATGCCTATTTTTTCTATTCACAAGACTCAAGTCCGAAAACCTGAAGGAACCATGTTTCTCGCGAAGTGGATATAAACTATATAGATTTGCATCTCCTATACAAAGTGGATGCTTTCAACCTTCAAACTCACAAATTAAGCATAAAATACTTCACCCGTTACAAAAATCCTCCCAAATCCTATACAATTGATAGATAAATTTATAGGCGTATAAAAACCGGAATATGAAATAAAGCTAAGAAACAAAACCAATAATAGCTCATCTATTTTTACAAAATATTGGAGAACTTTGTGAAACACAAACTTCATTCTCACCTGTGAGGGTACAGCTTCGGCTAATACTCTGGGAATGTTTTTCGGCTCAAGAAAGATGTTCACTCGATAAAGAGCTGACCCTGATAGTACATTTGCAAAGAAAATGTTCCATATGGTAAACAGTAGCACTTTAGTACATGCACTTTTTTGTATCTGACTCCATGAAATGTATCCTTGCAAAGATGAAAGCATAATCATAGTAGGTGGAACATATGATAGAAACAACTGAAGAATCAAACTTGGAAGGTATCCTGTTATAACTTGGCTAACAACTGACCTGCAAACAAGGACGGAAATCATGAATTGCTATCATGACTAACACAGATGAAAGGTTATGGTAAGATTTACCACTTACAGTCTCAGTACGCCTTTCAAAAACGGGAACAACGTTTCCAACTGTTCAAGATGAGTAAGACCTTGTACTATTGCAACCGGGATTAAAAACAGAACTGTAAGAGTAGTATATGCAACGAAAACCACCAGCTTGCTGATCCATCTTTTAAGGAATGAAACGGTAAAGAAAGGCCAATAAACATCATGAGGTTCAGGAGCTTCCTCGGTAATCCATTCTGTTGGATTTACACCTTCTTGAATGTGTAAAGCAATTGCGGCACCAAATCGTGTTTTAAATGAAACGAATGCAGCAGGAACTTCCTATAAGTATAAATTCAGCACACAACAAGTGGTTGAATTAGACATCATCGTAACAACCTCCATATAAAAAAAAATACATCTATTGTAGGAAAAGGTACCTACGTACACAACTTTTCAAAAGCCAAATCTAGTAACCAATGTATAATTTCAGGACATCGTGTTTAGATTAGCGTATTTGAGTTAGTCGACTGGCATAAGGACTTGTGAAACTGTTTGGAAGAGCTTGTGAAAACAGCTTACGACATGTCCATAAGTTATTTTCAGCTTATTTCCATAACCTCTCAGGGATAGCTTATGAAAACAACTTATAGCTTATATAAAAACAATTTGACTTTATTTTATCTTTTGTTATAGAAATATCTTATACATAAGCACTTATACTATAAGGGATTAATTGAGTTGTTTATCCAAATAGGGAAAACTAGCATTGTTCTAAACAAATTCAATTGTCATCACACCAGCTATATAATTTGAGTATTGTAGGTTACCTTTGATGCCAACGAGGACTGTTCCATTCTAACATTATCTTCTATATTCCCAAGTCTCCTTTCATAGTGATCTACAGTATCAACTTTAGGCCCAAAAAGTCCACAACAACCTTCTCGCGTCTGCCTTTTAGGAGCTTCATTTTTTTGTTTAAGATTGGTAAGCTTTTTGTACAATTTATCTGCATCAGTCTTCAAAGAATAAACTTCAATAGTAAAAATTATGACAAGTAATATTAGAGATAAAAAAAAAATTGAATTTAGGTAAAGTATAAATTTCTCAGCTGTTCATATTCATGATGATACAAAGCAAAATAAAACAACTGTCAAGGAAAAAGACTTGTAGATTGGAGCTGCAGAAAACTGCTTACAATAAGATTGTGAAGTTTGCTGCTTCGACGAACGACTGAATGTGAAAGATACGTAGAAGGGTGATACTCCGAGAAAAAACGCTCGACAGCATCGGTACATGTGCTTCCAGGTGGAATAGGAATTCCACGGACCAACACGGTAAAGTGATGAGGTTGTGGCTCGGATGAATAAAAGCAAGCTATTCGTTTCGACGAAATGTATCGATACTCCTACAAAAGAAGATTAAAATTAAAGAAAAAAAATTCAACTTCTAACTTTACCAAAAAGAGGAAAAACATGACAGTGTTTACAAGTCAAACTTGAACAGTAAAACTTACATAATAAAGAAGATAGCAAACAACTCCGGTGAAAACATATGCAGCAGAAAAATGGATCCATAACCTTGATAAAGGCCAAATCTAGGTATCAGAATTTTCATGTTATAACTTCAACGATCCCAACTATTATACGAATATATTTTTAAATATGAAATCAGTTCATAAATTTCAGAAAAATAAACATTAAGAATTTGAAATCAAAATTGTATCTACATGTCAATATTTCCGATATGCAAGTATTGTACTTCATCATGAATGAATAATACCAAAAAATTAACACTAAAAATAATATTCACCTGTTTGAACCGTTGTTAACATTAGAAATACTGAACGAGTCCAAAGACTTGTGTTGAAAATCGGAGTCGTCAGTGAGCTGACTCCCCATATAATTAATTGGAATAAGAACAATACCGATAATTGCACCAAAAGTAAATACTTTCAAGCTGTAAGATCCCACAAAAACAAGGAAAGGGGTCAGCTAAATCAAATAAGAGTCTTTCAAGCAAAATACAAAAGGTCACAGAAAATAGAAAGACAGACACATGTTTTATGGTAACGTGGATAGAAATTATCATGAACAAATAACTGTCTCATCGATCGGATACGCACCGACACTTTACATGAAGTAGAGTTTAGTGTCCGACACAACACTGACACGTGTAATTACATTCAATCACTTCTATTTTATTAAATTTTATCAGCGACGTGTCTGGTTTTCATGTTTGTGTTGGCGCTTCATAGATCAGATACAAGTTTAAGTATCACTTTAAGAAGTTGGTGGCTACATTCTACATATGTTCAAATCCAGTTCAAGTTAGACATTAAATTAAGCAGTAAAACCTAGATGCCAATGAAGTTAGAAAAAATGAAAAAATGATTAAATTGAGTATATAATCAATAAGTATAATATAAAAAGTCCTCTTCTGATGCAGAAATCGTCTGTGCAAGTTAATGTATATGTAAAAATATATAAATTTTGGTCTAACACTGGTCCTTGATACACATAATGCAGGAACATCCATCAAAATGAGTAATATACAAACAAACATGGTGTATAATTGAGGATGGAGTTAATAAAAAATTTCACATTACCTAAAGACAAACATGCGCATGAAAACAAAGGCATCTAATCCTGAATTCGATAAAAACTCGTCTTCTGTCGGCTCCCATGCCTTTCTCACCCAACCAGCAGTAGGTAACAGGCGTTCCAAGTTAAATTGACCACCCTCTTTAACCTTTCCTTCAGCAACGAAGCGTGGTACATATACATTGATATTACCAGGCTGTTTTCTCAATATAGAGTATAGTGTAAAAAATAGAAGACAGAGACCAAGATTAATTGCAACGGAAGTTAAAAGAGCAGAAAGAATCATTTTGAAAATCTAGATCGAAACCACCAGATCGACTCTTTCCTCCCGATCATACAAATGCAGGCTTGAAGTCGAATATAATGAATTCTTTAGTTGCTGAACCTGCATAAATAATTATATATCATTAGTATTTGACCTGGAATAAAATCAATATAAAGATCCTTGTATTTAAGATATATAATACGCAAATTTTTAGCAATTTTATTATCCAGCCACTAACCAACAGTTATAGTGTAAAGTCTTCACTTTAGTATTTGGTAATAGGTGAATTCATGAGTATATATTGGTGTCTTTTGTTAGAATAGAAAAGTCAGCTCTAAAGAGAACAGATAAAACACACAAGAACACAAAATGATTGATCACAGAGTTTGGCCAATTTTGCCTATTCTCTCTATGCTCGAGGGTCTACTCACTTATCAATGAATATGAGCCATACTCAACATCTTTCTTATAACAACTTTACATGTTCCACTACTCCTCAAATCTTAATGATGGAGAAGTTGTAATCTAGGTTGTTGTCTTCATTCATTTTTCTTCAGGAACAGGCCAATCATGCTTTTTGCCTTTGTTTATGAAGCACGGATCCAGACACAGACACTAGACACTGACATGCCGACACCGATAATAATTTGGGAAAATCACATAATTCAATGTAATTATTTGTGTCGGTGTCATGTCGGACACCGACGTGTGTCCGACACTAGGACACGCCTAACCCGAGGAGCGTCCATGCTTCATAGGTTTATGTGGTTATAAATTTCAGTTATTGCTACTCATCTTTCAAACACAAAAGCTGCCTAAGATATAGTCTTTCCTTACAACCTAGAAAGGGAGAAAAGGGGGATTTCAAACAATCACAGTGAATCACTCATTGAGAGGGGACTTATACATGTGATTTGGGTACTACTTTCCACCACTTTCGCTTTGAGAAAATCTCACATATTTTCGGAATTGTACTTCCAGACATATGTCTGGAAGTAAACAGTACAAAATCAGTGATTGTGTAGACATGTACACCTAAACTCATTAATTAGAGATCTGCAGTTATTTTTGTTAGATGTTAAAATGAAGTTCTAACTACAAAATTATGCTCTATATGGAAAACCAGCTTAATTAAGCACTTGCCTTATAAGTGCTAATGTATAAGCTATTTCTATAACAAAAGATAAAATCAAATTGTTTTCATATAAGATATAAGCTGTTTTCATAAGCTAGAGAGCTTATGAAAGTTAGCAGAAAACAGCTCATTGACATGTCATAAGCTGTTTCTATAGCCTCTCCCAAACAGCCTCACAAGTCACAAGTGCTTATGCCGGTAGATAAGTTCAAACAAGTCAATCCAAACATATCCTTAGTAGGCTAAATTTATAGCTGACAAACCTCAGAAATGTTCAAATGGGGTCCTACTCTGTATGAGACAAAAAAGCATAAATCGAATACATAACATACCCTAACTCCCTTCAACAGGTTAATTCAAATTCCATTGAAGTCACTTCAGGAATTATATAAAAAAAATTGACTTTGAAAATTTAGAATATCATTCATTACATTACACTGCATCAGTTCTAAATAAAGCAATCATATTCCCATATATTATATATACAAACTCAAAAATTGAAATGAAAATTCAGTCACCACCCTTGTTCATAATAATAATAATAATAATAATAATAATATGATATTTCATATCAAGAACAAATTAAACAATATTAGTATATAGTTATAGACAAGGTAGAATTTAAAATGAGAACTTGCCTGATTATGAAGAAGTAAAAGTGAATGTAGTGAAGTGGTAAAGACAAGACAAAACAGAAACAGAAGACAAGGGACGAGGAGGATTGAGTTGAAGTTGAAGTTGAACAAACAAACAACGTGTCTTGTTTGGTGGCAATGATGAATTGAAAAGCAACCCCCACGTGGTGCCTTTCCTTTTTTAGTCGGTAATATTCTTATTTTATTTTTCCTATCTATTTTTCAATTTTATTATCTAGTTTGACCCATGAAAGAAATTTAATGCTTCCATGTGGATAATCACAATGATTCTTTTCCCATTTTTGTAAGGGCAAAATTAATAATTAGATAAAGGTTTAAATGTATTTTTAGTCCTCCAACTTAAACTTGCGATTTTGGTTCCACAACAAAAAAATAATAATAATTTTGGTTTCAAACTTTGCAAAACGTTGCAAAATCGTTGATAGGACGTCATATGTCTAAAAACAAGACCTTAAAAAAAAGATGAGAGGCCAAAAGTGCATATTTTTAAACATAGAGGACCAAAATTCCTATTTTTTTTCAGTTAGTTTACAAAGTTATGGGTAAAACATTGCTATTTTTTTATTATTAGGGGCCAAAATCTCAAGTTTTTAGAAGTTAGGGACCAAGAAGTGCATTTAAGCAATATATAAATATGAAAAAACCAAAATGTGCAAAGAATCTTGCCAAAACACCAACAAGAAGGGGGGACAAAGAGATGTCGAACACAGACTCAATAAGAACATAAACAAACAAAAAACAAAAAACCGCTACAAAAAAACACAAAAGAAACTAAAAAGACCACACTCCACCACTAAAGCAACCATATAAACTCCCTGAACTTCAAGCCATCTCCTTAAACAGAAGACGACCCTATCCTAACATACCAAAACGAGGAACGACACGAGAAGAGCAGTCAAGGACCAGACACCAAACCGCACAAACCCTACAGGGTCAAAGCAACAACACCACAAAACTCTATTGGATCCAACAATGGTAGGTTGGGCCTTCAACTCATAAAAGAAGTAAGGCTACCAAGGTTTTTTTTTACCAAAGAACCACTCCCACGAAGAAAGCTTAACCATATCCACCAAATGTTCGACAGAAAAACATCCCTAGAAAATATTAGATCATTGCAAAGCTTCAAATAGTGCACAAAATAGCATGTCAAACAAGATTCAACACTAACCTCACCCTCTTACTAAGACCCAACCCTGAGAAATATAAGAAAAAACTATCACCTACCAAAAAATCTCATACCACACAGAAAGAGATATATCACACCACAGAAGCAGGTGGAACACTAATTCCACTGGATCATCATAGAAACTGCACATAAAAACCCCCAGAGGTGACCACCCTATGCCAAAGTAGATTATTTTGAATAAGTTGTTAAGAGAACACATGCATCTTTGAAAGGGCCCCTACACTTCAACACCTTTGACAACGTCTCCACAACCTCAACCGGTAAAGCCTCATCCACCTCTACACTCTTGGCAAGAATTCCGTACATAAACTTAACTAAGAATAACCCCATCGACTCATAGTTCGTCAACAATTTTTTATGGTTTGCAGCACATCGACATTTTTATGATCAATATGTCAATAATGCTTATAAATATGTATTTATTTCGGATCTAAAATACAAAAGTCTTCATTATCTTATCGATCACGTGCTTATATTTTCTATTTGTATGTTTGTTCAACTTAGGTGTAATTTTATTATGTTATATTTTATGTTCATATGTCAAAAACTTATCAAAAATTCAAAAAAGTCATGACATCCTTCTCCTAGTCATACTCCACGATTCCACTCACTAAACTTCAAAATTGTTTTACTTCACAAAAAGACTAAAAAAAGAGTTCAAAAGTAATTAATTAATAATAAAAAATCGAGTTTTACTCTCCATTTAGTTTCGTCGTTCACTGTTTCAACCCACATTGTCGTTTTGATAACTCATACAAACAAAACGCACCATTCTCCGGTCAAATTTCCCGCCGTTTCTTCAACCTCTGCCGTCACCTCCGATCCTCCGACCACCGCATGTACGATCTCTCTGTCTCTCACTTCCCCATTTTTTACATCGTTATCGTTATCATTTCTCAACTTTTATGCTTCAATTTTACAATGATCCAATTAGGGTTTCGGTTTCTGATTCTAGATCGCTACGTTCCAATTTATAATTTTTTTTTTGTTGATTTTGAATTGAACAGAAGGAGTAGAAAAATTGTGAAGAATGAGTAACGTGTTTGAAGGATACGAACGTCAGTACTGTGAGCTTTCTGCTAATTTGTCGAAAAAGTGCACTGCAGCTACAGCTCTTAATGGAGGTACTTTGTTTTGATTTTTCAATGGGTTTTATTCTGTGATTGATGCTTATTGGTTTCTGATTATGATTATGATGATTTTTTGTGTTTGATTGTGTAATTTTATTCAATTTGTTATAAGTATAGAATATGCAAATTCTAAAACGAGTGATTGAACTCAAGTGGTTAATGAGCTCCACTGAACTATGAATTGTTTTGGAAAACCGAGTTTAAACAATGGATGTAACGATCATCCGCTAGACTTTACTTTCCTTCTGACCGAACTTTGGATTACTATTGTCCCATTTCTTAGAAACGGAGAGTTAAGACCTATGAAGTCCGGATAATAGTATAGGTACAATACAAATACGCGAATTTTTTTAAATTGAGTATAGAATAGGGAAATTCTACAACTAGTGACTGGGCTCAAGTGGTTAATGAGTTCCACTTACGAATCGTTCATGAAAACTGAGTTTGAATCCTGGATGAAACAATCATTAGCTAGACTTTACTTCTCTCTTGACTGAACTCTGGATTACCAGTGTCGCATTCTCTAGAAACCGGAGGGTTAAGACCCAAAAAACAGAATAGGGAAATTCTTTTATAAGGGTTCATAGGGTTGCTCATGGATACGTTATTCATATAAAAAATCCATATCCATATCTATATCAAAACCGCTTGTTTTGGTTGGATTTTAAAACCAATCCATCTCTTTCTTTGTAACCACTTGTTCACCGCAGAACCCTCTG
>Ga0315913_1004454_pt1 | contig 16957 bp, 5 predicted proteins | sample MpolsnodulesMG_FD_207736 | JGI IMG/M metagenome (GOLD analysis project Ga0315913, IMG submission 207736) | Medicago polymorpha root nodule microbial communities from Los Angeles, California, United States - small nodules | ecosystem: Host-associated > Plants > Roots > Nodule | place: USA... | reverse complement strand
AGCAAAAAAAAAAAGTCAAAATAAAAGGTTCTTTTCAGTCAAATGGTAGCTACTTATCTTGATATTCACTACCATTACACTTCCTAGCATAATCATGGTAGCAAATCTTAGATTCTCTTGTAGTGTTAAACAACAATTTCTTTGTGTCTAATGCCCAAATCGAAACGGAATTTTACCAATCCAAATTAAAGAGGTCATAGTCTGCTATGACAAAACTTTCAATATGATCAATTGTACACACAATGATCATGGTTGTGCAAAATGGTAAAATGGTACTAAGGTAGTGTTTGGCCCGACTTATTTTAGGTTTTTATATTTATTTAAAGAAGAAGTTGGGCCAAAAAGTTTTTTAAAGACGTCTTTAATACCAAAAGTAGCTTATGTAAAACAAATAAAAATAGTTAGGAAGGAGCTTCTTAGCACGTTTGATGTGTTCTACCCTTTCGACTTATATTTTTGGTTGAATTATTTATCTATAAAAAGAATTAAGTGAAAGATTTTATTGTAATGATTTAGTTGTTTGTGTTTTTGTTTCTTAAAATTGGTCATATAATAACATATTTTGGCACGTGGTAAATATTTGGATCTATTAACTGCTATTTGGTCTTACTTGAACAAAAAAAAAAAAACTACTACTATTTAGTCTAGGATTCAATATACGCAGGTGTGTATGAAAAAATATACGTTGAGAATTATTAATCTCACATGGAATGCTCAATTAGACTTTTTAGTGAATATTAAAAATAATTATATAAAAAATAATTAGACTGTTAATATTGCGATAATTATATAAAAAATAATTTAATTGTTAATATTGTAGAATGTTTATCCCTTCTAAAAAAAAATATTGTAGAATGTTTATAGATATTAAATGAAAATTATGAGTATTAATGTAATGTTTTTATTAAATATTTTTCTCTTATATATACAAAAATTTGTTAAATAGTTGAGTCACACCAATTATAAATATTATTTGCTTATATATGTGAAAACAAACTTTTCTGTAGATATATGAGAAAGTTGAATAGATAAAATTTTGAAAACTCATGATTATTTTCAAAATCAAAATTAATGTAGTGTTTCTATTAAATAACTTTTTATTTTATATGCAAAAGATTGTTCAGTGTTTGCACCGCACCCATTGAAGATTTTATGTACTTGTATCTGCATAAACAAATTTTTATATACATATATGAGAAAATAGATATGATAAAATTTTGAAAACTTATGACTATTTTCAAAACCAAAATAAATAACGTGTTTCTATTAAATAACTTTTTATTTTATATGCAAAAGACTGTTCAATGTTTGCACCGTACCTATTGCAAATTTTATGTACTTATAACCGCACCTGTGAACGTGATCTATCCTAAGGCTGAGTAAACCCCCAAAGCGAAATAGTTCGCTCATACGTGAAGGTGAAATCCTCATCCAGAAAGGTGTAATCGTCATCTTCCTTTGAAATCTTCACAATTTAAAGGTGTATAGCCCACACATCCACTGAAAGGGTCACCAATCCGAAAACAACATAGCAAGAAGCAAAAACGGAGGAAACATTATACGTGAATTAGAGATCTCATTCTAACCCACGTATGGAATCAAGTAGAGAAATAGTGCTCATAATAAATAAAAAATTAAGACTCGGTTCCTAATGCAATGTTTATATGTCGATGCATATGATTCTGAAATTATTATCGCTCCGCAGGGTTGTGGTAACGTCACTAAGGAGATGAGTATCTTACTCATCTATCAAACTCGATGATCCACTATGGGATAAGGTGGTTTTAAAACGCACTTCGTGCGACCTCTCCGGTGTGCACTTTGTGACTCCTCTCTGGTGGCCACGTAACTATGAAATGCATGAGCATATGATTTCCCTTATATGCTAAGCATTTCAAAACATATGCAATATCTCAATTATATCATCAACATATGTAAATAATTAATCTCAAGAATATACTTGCACGTGTAAACATTTACCCACTTTGACAAGTAGCGATTCTCAAACACGTAAACAAATAGAGAGTAACTATAAACATAAGTATCATTTTATTTTTATGAATAGATAAAAATAGAGAGGTGCCCTTACCTCGATTAGCTTTTCATCCAAACGAATATGTCTTTCGCTCTTTTACTTCTTTTAGTAATCAAAGTCCCCAAGAACTCAATAGCTTTTACATGGATGATATTGTCAATATTTTTCTCACACCAATAGTCCTCCAAGTAAAGGTGTTTATTTCTCTTCTTACTCACTTCTCCAAAATTTAACTTGAACTTTCTTATAATCTCACTTGTCTCTCAATATTTATGGCCCAACACACAAGGAAAGGGAAAAAACACTAAAGGAGTATAGAAATATGATTGAACTTGAGAGAGAGTAAGAAAAATACGACTTGACAATTTTCTACCCAAGAGACCATAATTTAGAAGATTAAGAATAAGGTCAAGATTTAATACTTTTATTTTTAAAATTAACTAACACTTTAAAATTACTCTTAATCAAGAAAACTTTTCTAACCTTAATCAAGGTTATCTTATTTGAAACTAACCTTGAATTATAATGATTCTTAACGTTTTTGTCATTAAATTTTAAAGAATTCGACAAAATCTCGTTTGTTTTTATGTCGCTTCCCGGACTTCTTTAAGTTTGTTAAAACTTAAAACACCCGGTTCAAATTTATCAACAATATCATAAACATTATTTTCCATTGTTTCTGAGTCAAAATAAATCATAATGTAGCCATTGTTTTTAACGGGCTAAAAACATAGTACAACAACTATTCTTCTAAACTTCTTAAAAATATTGGATAAGAGTATATGACTCATCTAGGTCAAAATAAATAAAGATTATAGAGGTTAATTTTATTTTTTTATTTATTCATGTATTTGCTTAGTTTCACTAAAAATCCATCCGACATATATATTTGTTTCTAAAGTTTTTCATTCTAGAAATGGCATCTTTAGTGTCTAAAGATCCTTTTAGGTCACTAACAAAATCATGTATTAGACTAAAAGTAGCAACAAAGGTTCAAATTTTAAGATTCCTTTAAAATTACGAAAAGAAGAAAAATTCAGCCATGTTAAATACTACACACCAAAAACAAGCTATTTTCTGAAGTCCATGACTATAACCTATGAGTCTTTTTTTTTAATGGCAAATATATATATTTATATAAATATATAGGTAAAATAAAAAACTATACAAGATACATCAAAAGAGCCGTCAAAAGACGCTCTCAAAACCACCAACAAAACCTCCAGGAATATAACCTATGAGTCTAATAAATCACTTGGCATTTTTGTTTTACACACACAACTCACATAATTATATTTTGTTAGTGATTGAAAAATCAAAGTTCAATATGTCCATATGTATATATAGGTGGAGGTGAAATAACTTTACAATTAAATAAAAAAAGGAACGGAGTAATTTTTTTTTTGGTTACAAAGGAACGGAGTAATTGAAAGAACGAAGGTAAGATAAGTTTAATTTTTTTAAGAAATCAAAATGGAATATATCAACAACGGCGATGAAAACTCTTCAATACAAGGTGTACTAGAGGGTCCAATCCAGCAAACAAACAGTCACAAAGGTATAATTACAAAGTAACATCGGTCGATACCCAGACAATATAAAGGGTTCGACCACCAACTTTGAGAACCGTACACAAAAGTGGTTTTATTGGCTTTAAGCCACCACAATGTATGATATTTAAATTTTTCTAAGAGCTGCTCAATAGGTATTTCAGTGTTATTGAACAGTCTGTTATTTCGTTCATTCCACACCAGCCAAACGCAAAGAAGCCATAATAATTGTAAGAATGAACGACGAGACTTTGAATGACTTGAATAATGAATAAATTGTTGAAAATGTTCACGGATATTTTCAGCATCTACACCAGACACACCAATCCAAGATCTGATATGCTGCCAAAGCGAACCAAAAACATGACAATGAAGGAACAAATGGGATGCCGACTCATCATTACCGCACCCCGAAACGCAGCCAGTGTCTGTGACCTGAACAATGCTGCGCCTTTGGAGATTGATTTTAGTTGGTAACCTGTCTTTCAGCAAACGCCACGCACAATGGAAACTTTCAAGGGAACCTGCTTATGCCAGACAAGTTTAATAAAATATTCAACTTTATTTTTATAACAATAAAACCGTACTAATCAATTTCCTTTTACTAAACAGGAATATATTTGTTTTTTTTTTCTTCTCATAAATAGTTCTTGTGATTGTGATGTTACTAGATTAGATCATCATCAAATGAAAAATGGAATAAAATAGGTACAATATTCTCTTATAGCATCAAACCACTTTAGATGAAATAGACGGTGAGAATAAAATAGGTACATCTCATTTCATATGTTCTTGTCTGCTACATAGTTTCTTTATGAGTTTGTATTTGTACATTGTTCTGCTGATATAAAACTAAGTTAAGTATCCGGGACATAAATTTAAAGAAAGAATGACCCATAATTCTCAAAAGGTCATGAACATAAAATGGTAGGGAAAATAGATTTTAAACAAAAAAGATCATGGTTATTTGCATAACTCACAAATATTTAACAAGAAAAGGTGAAAAATGATGTGTTCATGAGTAATTACTACAAAGTTTTGGATTTGTGATCATATACATATTTTGTTAGTAATGGAAATTAAATTCAAAGAAAGAATAGAGGTTTTATGAGTTATTACCTTTATCAAGGTTCTTGGAATTTTATTTTGTAGAAGAGAGAAGAAAGAATAGAAAATAACAAAGAGAGAAGAGGTAATAAGAGAGGAGATAGAAGAATGAAGAAAGAAGTCAGGAAAGTGAAGAGAGATAACGAGAAAGAAGATAAAAGATGAAGTGAAAGAATGATAGGAAGTGTGAATGAACTACTTTAGGTTGGATACATACATATGCATAATATTTATAAAAGAATTAGAGAATGATAGTAAGTGTGAATGAGCTACTTTGGTTTGGATCCATAATGCATGTATTTATAAAAGAATTGGAATATGTAAGTGTGTGTGGTTACCGTGTGAGGATAAGAAGATGAAAGTAGATATTTTCTCATCAAAAGATAATCTTAGTTACCCTTGTGTCCTCTAATTAATATCATATCTATCAATATTCCTTTAAATCATAAATAATTAGTCATTCTAAAAACTCATCATAATTATTTGCTCACATTTATTTCTATAACTAGTCACTTAATTTTAAAATCAAATGATGGCAGTCGATAGTGATACGTGATACCAATAAAAATGTTCAAAATCATTTTTGCCGATAAAATTACTTTTTTTATCCAAGTATTCTATACGGCTTGATCTTATGAGAAAATTTCCGACGAGGAGATTAATTTTACAGCATAATATATCGTAAACAATTTCATAGTAAACGAGGTTCGTTTATAAATTTACAAGCGGGTAAATTGCCGTCTATTGAAGAGCTTGAAAATTGTGTTTCAGAAGAAAAAAAGTTAAAATTTCACCACTGATCACTAACGCGACAAAAACACTAAAATATTGAAATAGCAATAAATATTATTTATTTTTATTTGATCATAATTTAAAAGAGAGTTATGTTAAAAGATATGGCGTGCTCCTATCTTTTTCTAATCAATATATATTTTTATTTTTATTTGAATGTATGAACTTGTTTTGATAAAATATTTTTATTTTCATTAAAATTTAATAAACTTATATTGAAAAATCATAAACTGTTAAAATCGTTAACTTGATTGGATACCAACCAAACCTTTCTTAAAATTATTGCCTATGTATAACAAAATAGATGATAAATTGGTAGAAAAGATACAAACTTTTTTATATGATCATTATAAAGTTTTCTCATAATAAAAAAAAAATTATCTCAAAAAGAAAAGTTTTCTCATAAAATTGGTTGAAAACGAATATTATTAATTCCATTAAAGGCAACAGAAACATGAACGAGCCAAAAAAGTTCCATTGCCGGGAATCGAACCCGGGTCTCCTGGGTGAAAGCCAGATATCCTAACCGCTGGACGACAATGGAAGATGTGTTACTTTGTCGACATCTTAGTATATATAGAATTTAACATGATAAATCCTCCTGAATTTGATTCTTTCATCTGAAGTTTATTTTAAAAAGAGGAGGTAAAATTCACCCATGAGAATAAAGGAGAATTGATTCTTGCAAAAATCTTGAACTTTTTCTTTTAATTTTAATGCCACTTATTTCACAAAATGTCTCCTTTCATGAGAATAAAACATAAACAATGACAAAATTCAAGAAACTTTCGATTTGAAGTATATATACATCCAATAATTGGATTCATGATTTACAGCTTGAGAAGGTGGATTATGAGCTATACGCCAATCAAGTTGTGGACTACTTCAGCAAAACACTAATGATGTTACAAAAGTTTGAATTGTGAACTGAATGAGGTCGATCATACCTTAGCTAGAGATACCACATTCTTTGCTAGTCCTCATATGTTTATTGAGGTATCACCATATATTACCGATTTGATATCTAATGAAATGTTATAAGCTTGTTCCCTTAAAAAAACAATTGGAACATGCTCCGGTCCAAGACCTGCTCCAACATTAAATCTTAAGTTTTTTCAGTATTTTAGATCATAAAGTACGTGAACTGAAGCAGAAACATAGGAGTTCTACTTATCGCTTCTAGTTATAGCTTCTCCTTGGCATTATATATCACTATTTTAATGTTAATCTGAAAATAGTTTTTACATTTTATCGTTTCCTGAAGATACATACAATTGTTTGTTTGGAACCTCTTAGTTATCAAGTAAAAACAACACAAATTTTAAGAAAACATGTTCTGGCGTTCACGGACAAGCATTCACAAAGAACATCACATCTACAATTCAAAGAAAGACTTGTATAGCAATCAAACAACATTCGGTTAATGCTTCACATGCATACAAGCTTCCTTACAGTCAAGTTGTGCGAGAATTTCGCCACCACAAAAAGTAGATTTATTCACATTTCTTTTTATGTCTAATGCTAAATCTCGCGAGAGTTGGTATCGCGAATGGATTGCGAACTCAGTTGATTGGTTGTTATCACATACTGCATTGATATTTTCCGGTAAATAAGGAAGTGGGGACACGTTGCTTGCCTTTTAAAAGCAACACGTCAGCTTCGTGGAATTTCACAATGGAATTATTCGCTTGGAATAGCATTGCTCTTTTATAAACTATTTCCAAGTTCCTCCAAGATCCACATTTGTTTCTTCTTTGGGATCTTCCATTGGCAGTGAATATCCAGAGTATAGGTCACCAGTCCAAACACCATCTTTCCTAGATTGCAAAAGCAAAGCAAGTATTAGTCTCATTTCTTTTAAGCAAAAAACATACCCACGACAATGTATAATGAGTTTATAAAGTTCAAAATTCCAGTTCTAATGTCACCCCCTCTAGAAACAGAGTATGAAGTCGACAAGCCTTGTAAAAACTTGCAATTCTTTGAAAACAAAGGTTGCTCAATTACATACCAAAGAAATTCACGGTAGCAAGCTTTAAAAATCACATTCACGGTCATAAAGTTTTATGTGAATAACTATTGTTCACCTAAAATCAAGACTCAATGAAACGAGGCTAAAGCAGTCTATCTAAAAAAAAGCCACCTTTATTTTTCAATGGAGTTTGAGAATAGTTTCTAACCTCTGATTGCATAATCAGAAGATTCGATTGCAATTGACTGCTTACAATGCTACATCCATATGCTCAGGCACATATCCTTCACCTATCCCAGTAAGGACTTTCTTATCATTCTCCCTGTAAGAGTGTGAGAATTGGATTCATGTTAGAAATGTTTTCGCCAATTGTAGAAGGAAACTCTAACGTGTGTTTGGATTGAGGGTTTAGGAGGGGAAGGGAAGGGAGGGTTTACTTTTCTTTTTTAAATTATGGACTATATAACATGTTTTTCTAAAATAAATTTAGTGTGATTGAAGTATTATATGATCGTTTATCATGTTATTATTTTAATTTTAAAAAAAAATATTTCATAGTGTGCGTAATTTAAAAACGAAAAGTAAGCCCTCCCCTCCCAAACCCTCCTTCCAAACACACCCTAACACATAAATGAAACAACCATATGGTTTTTGTTTCTCAAATTAGTCCATATAATTCTGCAATACCATCAAACATAAAAAACTATTTAAAAATGGTGGAAGGGAAAATATAGTCCATGAAGGCCAAAAAATTAAAATCAGAGGACCATATGGTAAACACATATTGCATCTCTTAAAACAGCATAAAGATATGTGAAAGATGTGAAGGCCTCATTTTTTTCTTCTCTTTTGAAGAACCGCGTGAAGGCCTCGTATATACACCAAACAATCATACTTACTAACATTGCTACAACTTAGTATAATTATTTTACCTGCACCCGTTTCCCAAATCAGTCTCTCCTCCAAGTTCTTCCCAGACTAACTGTAAGAATCCAAACAATATCATTTCAGTAAACAAGATAAAATATTTCTAGCCAGATGCCACAATGTTGGCAATCACATATCATGGAAAATAGTGGTTTGTTCAAATTTTGCTGTGCAACAGTGTTGTAGTACTGCTATAGCCGCTATTTTATAAACTTTGTATAACGTATGTGTACCACAAAGCAAATAGCGATTTGTTCAAATTATGCTATGCTAAAGCGCCGATATAGCCTCTATTTAACAGCATTAGATTGCATGCCCATGCCAAGCATTTAGGTTTTTAACACCACTGCTCATGTCAATTTTTGTTATTTCAATGATTTTTTCCCTGTTGCGCCTTTATAGACTTTAGAAAACTTTGCCCGTTCATATGGAGTGCTCAACAATGTTTTCTTGCCTTTGGAATGCTAACAAATTCTCAACTGAGAGAACAAATAATGGAGTTTCTCAGTTGAGTGAAGTGTACCAACTCGTGTGTTTTTAATAGAAGAATTTGTGTTTGACCAAATATTAAGTTAACTCCCATTTGATGCTGAAGGTGGAACCAGAACCTTGTATTCAATGTCACACAAGTAGGACTTCTTGATACTTAAACAGAAATGTTGCCTATTAGACCAAAAAATAGGTGGCATAGAATACTAGGATCTAGTTCCACCTTCAGCTTTAAATAGGAGGCAGTTCCTCCAATATTTGAACATTTCTCAGATATTACGAAACAATCCACGCAAAATAGCATGATCCATGAGACATTTACTCATTTTTTAATTCATCCTTTAATTCTGGTAAGGAAAATTGTGAAGGTTTTGATGCTTAAAAGGGACAGTCTTCAATGGAAGGGATATGGAAAATAAAATGAAGTCCCACAATAAGTAATATATCAGCATACAATTCCAAATGCATCATGCAAAAAATATCAAAAAAATAAACAAGCGCAAAAACTGAATAAAAACACCACTATATGTGCAAATTATCTTGCAGTCATGATTCAAAAGCAGTCAAGGAAAAATATTATACAAACTGCATAAAAAAAATGTTTTTTGTGTAAAGTTAATCTTGCTATGCTTCCATAATTAAATTTGACTTGGTGGGAAACAAATTAAACCAAGCCAAAAAAAAGGGACCCAAACAATTTGAGTTTGGGTTGATCAGGCTCAGATTCATCTTTTCTCAGACAAATGAGAGAAGTTTGCAAAGGCTGCGCAACAGCATCTGTGCAAAGGACCACAAGGTAATTTCACACACACACACGGAGTCACCATGCCTTGAAATAGCTATTCACTGAAAGCATCACTGCCATGTTGTTCAAGAGAAGGAGATAGAAGAAGAAGAAGAAAATGAAGTGCATAATTGAGACGAAATATATATATATATATATGTGTGTGTGTGTGGATTGAAATCTGGTTTATGATAGAACATTATGGCATAATTTGATCCATGTAGTTGGTTGTTGATGTGTGAAGAGCTTATCTCTGAGTGTGGAGCCTCATACTTGAACTAACGAATATTAAGGGGTGAAACCCTAATTGCAGGGTTTCAGACAAAGGCTCAGATTCACCTTTTCTCACTCAAGACAACCTATTGTCTAATTTAAAAGTGAAAACAACATCACTGCCTCCTTGTGTACTCTATCAAGAAACGTAATTCAAAAAAATCATATCATAGAAGAAATGTGTGAGTCACAGAGAAGCTTAACACATGCAGAAATAGAAAATTTGATAGTCTAAGAGACAACCTGATACATAAATAAAACACACATTGCGTGATAAAAATACCTTAGAATTTATTAAAACAGGAGTGGCATGCTTCTCCTGAAACCATTTCAACATATCAAACCACCTATTCATCTGCATCTAACAAAAAAGAAAAAAAATACACTTCAAACATAACAACACAATGAAAAGAAACATATAAGGTTTAAATACTAACCATTTGAGATAGAAGAGTACCAAACCTTCTCCTAGTTCTCTGTTATTTTATATATAAAAAAATGGATTGATGTCCAAAGCTTGCAGTAGTAGAGTTTTCTCAGGAGTTAAGTAACTGTTACTTCTGAGTCATTCCCTTTCCACCATGGCCAAGCATATCTAAACAGATTTCAAGAATGAAACAATAGTCGAGTATAATAATCTATAATCATAGAAATTCTTTTTGGACCTCACTTCACATGAAACCAATTAGTGTGTACAAATATGTCCCACACAAATTGATGATGAGGGTCAAGTGAAACGCATACTAAATACTAACACTATCATGAGTACAGCATTAGTAATGGTGTGCTCTCAGTCTCTTTCCACCATGGACAAGCATGTCTAAATAAATTTCAAGAATGAAACAATAGCTTGAATACAATAACTATATTCATAGAAATTTCTTTAGGACACCACTTCACATGAAATCAAGAAGTGTAGATGTCTGTTTCAAATAAAATAGTGATGTGTCCCATAGTCGTATGCTTCCAACATGTAACTTGACTTTATGTGGGAAACAACAAAATTCAACAAGACAGACGAAAGATGGAAAGAGGAAGAAAAAAAAATCCCCAAAACAAATGGAGTTGGGGTTTAACAAAAGGAGGCTCAGATTCGCCTTTTATCAGACAAAAAATAGAAGAGGTTTGCAACGGCTGCATCAACAGAATCTGTGCAAATGACCGCAAGGGTAATATCACACACAGAAAGAGTTACCTCGCCAGAAAACAACTCTTCACACAATGTCTGATTCAATTGCTTAAATCATCATCACTGCCTTGTTATCTAAGAGGAAGAAGAAGAAAAGAAGCTTATATATTGAACAGAAACAGAAACAGAGTATGTATGGAATTGGAACAGAAACAGAGTATGTGTGTGTATGTATGCATGCATGGAGAGCTTTTTGCGAATTTCACTGAGAAGGATCATCAGCTTGCACATCAACTCAGAGGGGTGACAGCTCTCAAGGCAACCTTATCTCTCTGAGGATGAAGCCTCACTTAACTAACGATTGTAAACCCTAATTTCAGGGATTCCGAGGAAGGCTCAGATTCACCTTTTTCGCAAACAATAAGCAGAAGAGAAGAGCCTCACCATGGCTGCGTTATCAGTATATTTAGAATGAATCACAATGGTATTTTCAAACCAATACTGTAACACCTTGCCAGTACTTAGGCTCTCAACCTGTTGTTTGATCTAAAGGCTGAAAACAACATCATAGCCTCTTTATATCCTCTACCGAGCAACTTATTCCTATAACAATGTATCACCCAAAAAATGTGCAACTCATATATGAGGTTTAAAAAATGCTATAACAGAGTATTCAATAGAGATAACCTGATATATAAAACACATGAAACATATTAAAATTACCTTTGAAACGATTTTAAGATCAAAAACCTCCAACTCATCTGCATTTATAAGCAAAAAAAATGCAGTTAGACAAACAAAACACTGCAAATGAAAAGTAAGAGAAGAAAATAAACAACTAACCTGTTAGGAACCCAAAAATTAGATTAGTTAACGTAGTTATGGGTTGTTAGAGTAGTTGGTTAATATGTTAGTTATTTGTTTAGTTAGGCTGTGTTTCTGTTTTAAGTTGGTTGCTTGTGATCCTGTCTCTTTCCCTTGTATAGGAAGTCTAAATAAAAACTTCCATTCCTTTGATCGCTTCCCTGTTGCAACCATAATAGCAGCCAGGCAAAGTTATCATGTCCATTCATATATAAGATGGAACACTCAGCAATGTTGTCTTGCCTTGCCTTGAGAATCCTAACAATTTTCTGGGCCATTTTCTCAACCGAAGGTTAAATAATAGCGTGTCTAGTTCACCTAGCACTGATGTTTCTGAACTATGTCACAGATTCTATAATTTGCTGACCTTGCTTAGTGTACTAATAATTCATGTGTATTTTTTATGCAAGGAAGAAATTGTGTTTGGCAAAAGAAGGCCTCAAATAAACACGATTTGAGATAGGGTTGAACAAAAGAGGGCTCAGATTCGCCTTTTCTCAGACAGAAGAGAGAAGAGGTTCCAAAGGCTGCGTCGGGCATCTGTGCAAAGCACGACAAGTGTAACTACACAGACACAGAACCACCTCACCATGAAACAACTCTTCACCCAATGTTTGATTCAATTGCTGAAAACATCATCACTGCCTTGTTACCAAAGAAGAAGAAGAAGAAGAAAATGAAGGGGTTAACATTGCTTTGTTATCTAAAAAGAAGAAGAAAAAGAAGAGGTTAATATACGTGTTGTTAAATAGCAGCTATAGTGGCGCTATAGCACTATAACGTAGAGGAATTTGAACAAACCGCTATTATTCTGATATACGCTATTCAGTACAAAATATTGTCAAATAGCAGCTATAGTGGAGCTATAGCACTATTGACTAGCGAAAGTAATAGAATGTATGTGTTGATAGTTGTTTGTAAATTTCACTGAGACGGATCATTGGCAACCACAACAACACAGAAAGGCAACAACTCTCAAAACAACCTTATTTCTCTGAGTGTGGAGGAGCCCCACACTTAAACTAACGACTAATGAGATAAAAACACCTTAATTCTGGGTTTCAAAGGAAGGCTCAGAATCAACTTTTCTCAAACAATAGGCATAAGAAAAGAATCTCAACATGGTTGCATACTTAAATACCTTGCCAATACTAAGACTCTTCAACCTACTGTCTGATCTAAAAGCTGAAAGCAACATCACTGCCCCATTGTGTCTTCTATCAAGAAACTAATTTCATACAAATCAATAATATCTCAGAGGAAATGTGTAAGTCACTGCTTTAACCTAATACTCTGTCTGGTCCTAAGTATAGTATAAGGGCATGTTTTGATAGAAGATTTTGGAGGGGAGGGCATACTTTTCTATTTTATAAATTACGGACATTATAAAATGTTTTTTTAAAATCAATTACGTGTTATTGAAGTATTATATGATCATTTATCATGTTGTTCTTTGAACTTTTTAAAATATCAAATCAAATATATATTCAAATATAAATTTGTCCCTTCAAAGCCCTTCCCTCCAAAAACCCCTCTCAAACAACCCTAAGATAAAGTTTAGACCAACTGCATCAATTCTTATTTGCTAAACTTTCTCATAGTTCATACTGAAGGGGGTATAAAACACATGAAGCTCGTTGAAAATACCTTTGCATTTAAGATTGAAACCGTGGAATTCATCTGCATTTTGTGAACAAAGAAAAGTGAAGATATAAAATACTAACCACCATTTGCGATTTGAGATGGTAGAGCACTAAAGCCTCGTTGAAAGTGATGTGACAGTGATACATGCTCAAGTTCAATCTTCCGCAGCTTTCTCTTCAAAGTTACCCTATCCCAAATCCCAATATAAGCAAAATAGATTTGTATACTTACACTTGCTTCGAGTGGGGAAATGGTAGGTCTAGGGGGAAGAGAAGTTTATTAGGTTTCATTGAGTATTGTGAATGAGTGGCTGAGGGGTATGGTGAAAGTTTATCGAGATGAAAATAGTACAAGGAAAGATAACACACTGTGTTATTTATTTCCTTTTTTTTCCTTCCTAGTTTTGAATAAAAAGTGTTTTTTCTTTGGAATGCAAATATTGTGTTCATATCAAAACCATTTGAGATAGGATAGTTCCAATCCCTCTAGTTCTCTATTTAAATACTTACATATAAATAAAAATATATTGATTGATGTCCAAGGCTCGCTTTGTTATAGTTTCCACAGGAGTCAAGTGCACATCCCTTCTTGGTCTTTCTCTTTCCACCATGAACAAACATATCTATATAAATTTCAAATTTTAAAAAATGAAACAATAAACAACATCACTTCAAATGAAATAATGATTCAAAAAAGACTTCAAATGAAAAAAAAACTAAACATTTACTGTGTTGAAAACAGTTGCTATCATGTGTGCAGCATTTGAATTTGAAACGGTTTGCATACAAAGCTTTGCAAATAGAAGGATTCTATAAATACAGCACAACTTGGTCTGAAAGGTTAAAAGACTTTGTTAATTCAATGATCGCTTCCCTGTTGCAATGCAGTCATAGTAGCAGCCAGACAACATTATCATGTCCATTCATGTATAACATGGAGCACTCTGCAACATTGTTTCGTATAAAAGAGGCATCCTGGCCCAAACCCAATTTGAAATGGGCTGAACAAAAGAAGGCTCAGATTTGCCTTTTCTCAAACAAAAGAGCAAAGAGATTCCTAATGGCTGCGTCAACAACGACATCCGTGCAAAGTACAACAAGTGTAATTTCACAGAGACACAGGATCGCCTCGCCATGAAACATGTCTTCACCCATTGTCTGATTCAATTGCTAAGAATATCATCATAGCCTTGAGAAGAATAAGAAGAAGAAAAAGAAATGAACAAACATTGCCTTGTTAAAAAAACGAAGAAGAGGAGCCTTGTTATCGCAACGAAAGTTATCTTCCGATGGGATCGGTTCGTAACTTCTGATCGTTTAAAACAGGAGCTTGTGAGTAATGAAAGATGTGTGAACAGCAATTTTCCAAAATGGTTGTACAAATATCATATCTCTTCCCAAACACAAATTAGATGGGGCAGAACAAATGAAGGCTCAGATTCTGCTTTTGTCAGACAGAAGAGAGAAGAGTTTCCCAAAGGCTGCGTCAAACATTTGTGCAAAGTGTAACTTCACACAGACACAAAACCACCTCGCCATGAAACATCTCTTCGCCCAATGTCTGATTCAGTTACTGAAAACATCATCACTGCCTTGCTATCTAAGGAGAAGAAGAAGTAAAAGAAGAATTATTCATTCCATTGTTGTTTCTTAAGAAGAAAAAGAAAGAAAAAAAAAGATGATTATGCTGAGGAACAGAGGGAGTAATAGTATAAATGTGTTGAGAGCTGTTAACAAATTTCACCAAGACGAATCATTGGCAACCACAATAACACAGAGGCAACAGCTCTCAAAACAATCTTAACTCTGTGAGAGTGGAGCCTCATACTTAAACTAACGACTAATGAGTGTGTGAGGCTCAGATTCACCTTTTTTTCTCAAATAATAGGCCGAAGAAAAGAGCATCAACATGGTTGCATTAGCAATATCTGTAGAATAAACCACAAAAAAATGGTATTTTTCAAACAGAAGCTAAAAACACCTAGCCAATATTAAGTCTCTTCAACCAATTGTGTGATCTATAAAAGCTGAAAACAACATCACTGCCTCATTGTGATGAAACCAATTTTTTCAAACAAAACCAAATAAGAAATGTGCAGTTTGTTGGTGAATGAGGGGAGCCCGGAGAATTGTCCATATTGGAGAAAATCTTATGACAGCCGCATCTTTCACCCAATAAATTTCAAGAATGAAACAATAGCTTGAATACAATAACTATATTCATAGAAATTTCTTTAGGACACCACTTCACATGAAACCAAGAAATATAGATATCTGTTTCACAAAAAATAGTGATGTGTCCCATAGTCGTATGCTTCCAACATGTAACTTGACTTTATGTGGGAAACAACAAAATTCAACAAGACAGACGAAAGACGGAAAGAGGGAAAAAAATCCCCAAAACAAATGGAGTTAGGGTTTAACAAAAGAGAAGAGGTTTGCAAAGGCTGCATCAACAGAATCTGTCCAAATGACCCAAGGGTAACTTCACACACATACAGAGTTACCTAACCAGAAAACAACTCTTCATAAAATGTCTGATTCAATTGCTGAAATCATCATCACTGCCTTGTCATCTAAGAGGAAGAAGAGGGAAAAGAAGCTTTTGTATGGAACAGAAACAGAAACAGAGTATGTGTGTGTGTGTGTGTGTGTGTGTGTGTGTATGTATGCATGGAGTTTTTTGCGAATTTCACTAAGAAGGATCATCAGCTTGCACATCAACTCAGAGGAGTGACAGCTCTCAAGGCAACCTTATCTCTCTGAGGATGAAGCCTCACACTTAACTAACAATTGTAAACCCTAATTGCAGGGAATCCAAGGAAGGCTCAGATTCACCTTTTTCTCAAACAATAGGCAGAGGAGAAGAGCCTCACCATGGCTGCGTTATCAGTATATGTAGAATGAATGACGATGGTATTTTCAAACCAATACTGTAACACCTTGCCATTACTTAGGCTCTACAACCTATTGTTTGAAAACTTATTCCTATAACAATATATCACCCAAAGAATGTGCAAGTCATATATGAGGATTAAAAAATGTTATAACAGAGTATTCAATAGAGATAACCTAATATATAAAACACACGAAACATGTTAAAAATACCTTTGAAACGATTTTAAGATCCAAAACCTCCAACTCATCTGCATTTATAAGCAAAAAAAAAAATGCAGTTAGACAAACAAAACACTGTAAAATGAAAAGTAAGAGAAAAAATAAACTGCTAACCTGTTAGGAACCCAAAAATTAGATTAGTTAACGAAGTTATGGGTTGTTAGAGTAGTTGGTTAATATGTTAGTTATTTGTTTAGTTAGGCTGTGTTTCTGTTTTAAGTTGGTTGCTTGTGATCCTGTCTCTTTCCCTTGTATAGGAAGTCTAAATAAAAACT
>Ga0315913_1004451_pt1 | contig 16964 bp, 5 predicted proteins | sample MpolsnodulesMG_FD_207736 | JGI IMG/M metagenome (GOLD analysis project Ga0315913, IMG submission 207736) | Medicago polymorpha root nodule microbial communities from Los Angeles, California, United States - small nodules | ecosystem: Host-associated > Plants > Roots > Nodule | place: USA... | reverse complement strand
AACTATGATTATTTTTATTTATTAGCTATTTTAATATCGTCAATACTAAAAATTAATATATGTATTTGTCAATATTAAAATTTAATTATTTTATAATTTTTCATTACTACCGATTAATATATACATTATTATGCTTTAAATACTTTACATATTTTCACTATGGACAAAAAAAAATCATTATGCCAAGCGCAGCCGAGACGCGACACGCGGCGAAGCCACGCTACCCGTGCTGTAGCACGGGTATCTCGACTAGTTAAGTTAAGGAATGATGGGTGTAATTTTGCATTTATTTATCAAAATAATTAAAATATAACAATTAAAATGATTTATTTCCTTCATACTATTTTTTGTAATTAACATTTCTGGATGAATTGGAAAATCATCCATTAAAAATTGTTTATAGATTGATTGAACCGGATTTTATTCGATGTATAATGGATATCTGGAATTTTATTCATCTATTTTTAATAGACCATTTTGATCCATGCATTACAATCATATTCAAGTTTATCTAATCAATCCATTTTCAACCCTAATCTCAGCCACGATTGAGCTACTTCCAGAGGATTTTATTCACTTATTGGTACAATTCAGTTAATTTTATTTATTCACACAAATAATTTTGAAAAGGAAAGTAGGTTATAATTTTTTTTCATTTTTTTACAACAGTACAAAACAAGCAGTCACTAAATCCACTATTTATGCTTTTGTATTTATTTTCTAAACTGCAGGTCTTACATTAATCTAGGAAAATCCTGAATGTCTTTGAATAATGTATGATTAATATCTGCGACTTGGTTGCTAATAATATAATAAACGGCAATATTACATAGTAGTGTTCTATGCATCAGACTCCTCTGTTTGAACCACATAAACTGTTCTGAACCACCGTGCCAAATTAATTAAGAACAGCGTGTACACAAAGTAGCAAGTGAGTGTCCAAGTAACTAGTCCCTACACATAGAATAGAATTCATTACAATTTGTGTTAGAAACTTGTAGCACCGACACTTCATATTGTTGTCGTGTTTGGTGTAATGTAGTGTCAGACTCAGACACTAAACGATACAGACACAAGTAATTATGTTCAATTAATACATTTTCTCTACTTACTAACGTGTCTATGTGTGAGGATGTGTTAGTAGTTCATAGCTAAAAACTCTTGATTGTAACTTCAAGATAGTTGGAACATGAACTACCTGGCCAAAGATTTCAATATTAGCTTGAGGATAGTACCAAAGGTGAAGGAACCTGAAAGAAGAAAAAGAGATGTAGTAGCCATCGATAGTCATACAAAATTTCAGTGGGAGAGGAAAGAGTAATGCTTTACTTCATTAAGGGTATCTCAGCTAGTGGACAAGCAAACCCAACAACGCATGAGAGGGTGAAGCCTGGCCATGTTCCATTCAACAAAAACCATAGGAACTCTGCTGCTGCAAATAATATGTAAGCCACGACGTTGTCTGCTATTCCGGCTTTGTATAGTTCAGCACTCAACTCTATGAACAACGCCACTAATCTAAGACGAAAGAACCACAAATTATGTTTGATTTCATACAATGTGTTTGGATATAAAACTTAATTAAGAAGTGCTAATTTATAAGTTATATAATCAAATACCAATTTGATTAAAATTGTTTTGATGTTTATGTTGTAAGCTATTGTTCATAAGAGTTTTAATGAAAAATAACTAAACAAATTTATGGATATTTTTGCAGTGAGTACTTACATCAGGGAGGATATTGTTTTTGTTAAACTTCCCTCTTGAACTTTGTTTAAGACCCTCTCATCAAGGTAGAGTTGAAGCAAACCAACCGAGCAGTAAAACAACCCCAGCAAGGGAGGAACCTATCAATATCAATTTGGAGAAGACAGATAAAATTGCAGCCAATTATACTATTACAAGGTTTTTTCTAATGCATACTTTCGGACCAATGATTTACAAGAAACTGAAATTGAAACCTACCCAGATGTTTGTATGAAGTGGACCAATGTCAATAGCACCAGTCTTGTACGCCACAAGTTCGACTCTCGAATGGAGTCCATCGAGAAGTGGACCAAGCACGAATCCTGCGCCGAAAAGTGAAAGTGACACACGAGGCCATGAAGTTCTAACGCTGCTAGTTTGGCTCTGCTGATTGACAGCGCGGTGAGGCTTAAGCAGACCCCGTTTGCGTACTGTGTGAGTTTGAGCATGGAGTTTATAAGCCTGAAGAGATGAAGGGGAACCAAATGAAAGAAGGTATTGCATATTACACCTTTTGTGCGAACATCGAGTTAAACCAAGTAGAAAATGATTGGTTTTTGGGACATGAAAAGAGAATAGATGAATTCTTCTAATATTTCACGATGTTGATTCAATTTTATCATATCCTGTTTATCAATATGGTGCGTTGGATGATTTAGACTCTACAGTATGAGAACACGACTAGTGGTCCAACACAATGGAAGATTCGAATTGCCACAGTTGGTGACGTACTTTTCAGGATTTCCAATATAAAATCCTCGAAAAAATTTCTTGCTACAAATAGATGAATTGCTTTTTTGACATTCAGAAGTTCCTAATAACACAAGTAAAGCGGTAGTTAACTACCGTTGGGTTATAACTATAAAACCAGCGACAGTTAACTGCTGTTGGGTTTTTTAGTCATTTACTTGTGTTGCTAAAACATATCACATGTCAGAAAAGCAATCCTCTGTTGATTAAAGGTTCTCTTTACACCTTTTTCTTCAAAAGAAAATGTTTTTTAATTCAAAAATAAAAAAATCCCATAATATTTTTTGAAAAGTCAAACAATTTTTAAAAAAAAAACAATTAATTAGTTATTGAATTAGGATATATCCCTGTAAACTTTTTTTAATTCAACTTGCTGCAGTTCTTTGCTATATTTTTCCCATTTTACAGGTTACATTGTTTAACACTGATATTTGCCTGCAAGAAACTCACCTACATGGAAGTATTGGACATGTCAAAATGACATATACCCTGTTACTGAGACAGTAATCCTTTAACTAAGGCTATTAGGCTGCACATCTACTATTCAATATTATTAAAAATCACAATCAACTTTTACCTCTTTTCAGCTAATCCAGTTTTCTCATTTTCCTCAAAAAGGCGTTGTGCATAATGATATCGCATAAGCATTGTGCTAAAATGATGCGACAATGAAAGAAATGAGCTCTCGCAAGAAAATAAAAAGCTCATCAATCAGCCATGCCGAACTTCATTTGCTATTATCTTATTAATTCATCATAGCTGCCATTAATGCCACGACGTTTCAAATTAAACACCTTCATTAATCTTGGACGATTAAGAGAAAAAAAATTGATTTTTTCAATGATTATGTGTTAGTAAATGAATGTTGTTTTCCGTTTGCAAGTTCTATTTTTTATTCCCTTATAATATTCCCATAGGCTTGTCATTTGTTCTACATCCTTATATAATAGTTTCGGGCTTAAAGGTATTTTGATAGATAACATAAGCATCTGCAAATTTCTGGAATATTCACAACTCCTAATCCTAATTATATACAAATCCCAATAAGCTTGGTTGGTCGCTAGCACCTGGTGGCTGGTATCACTCTAAAGCTTCACCAGCACAAAATAAAGTTCACTTTCTCTGTGGGGACGTATTTGATGAAGATGTGAACCTCATTGCTCCATGCAGCACTGAATATAAAAAACTAACAGTAATTTTCTAAACTAAACTAACCACAATCAGAATTGCCAGTAGTTTTGAGTTCGCTGCTGCTTAATACAAGATTCACTATTCCTATCAAAAGAGCACTACAAATCGCAACACCATTCCGGTTGCCACCTAACAGAAAGCATACAAAACTCATTTAGTGACTACAGTGGACTAACAAAGCAACATAAGGACGTTAAAGCACAAAAGATTATACAGAATCAAACAAAAGATTGGTGGTGAATTGACGCTCTTACTAGGGGAGCTAAAGATCTGAAGCCTTTAGTTTTTTCTGTCTTTTTGATTGGGCTGGTGATGATGAAGTTTCTGAATATCGTCCAGACGCATTTACAGGTAACGTTTCCAAGATAAAATAAATAAATAAATAATGTGCTTTAGCATTGGTCTAAAAGCATGTAGAACAAGAAAGAATACTTAAACATAATAAAATAGAAAAAGCAGGTCCGTACCTTGCGCTTTTGATCCCTTTTAACAATTCTTTCCCCTGAAACCAGTTCATTGCATGCATGAAATTAAATGATATGTAGATGAAATTTCTAACGCTTAGAGAAATTCAGATAGCAGGTGAAAACAAAACTAATCTGTCATTACCCCCAGAACTTGTGTTATCTGGAACAAATGTCAGATCCTGATCTCCGCCTCGATGCAAACGCTGTCAGCAGTTTAAAAATCACAAGCTCGTGATTCGAGAAAAAGAATGGCATATGTTTGGACAATCATAAGTCTAAAACTTTGAAAACACTGAAAGAAAATGTACCAAACTAAAAATTTAATTAAAAAGGAAAAAAAAAATCTAACCTTTGGTGTTCCCGTTGTTTCGCAGTGTGACCCGTCACGGAAAGATGAACCTTCAGCCTCCTTATTTTGCAGCTGAAACAAATTAAAGACACAGTCTAAAAGAGTTGGTGAACAAACCAATGTTGGTGTTGGTAATCCTAAAAAAAAAATGACATTAGTATGACATTTATTAAGCTTTCTTTACAGTGTACCTGTTTCTGAAGATTCAGCAAGGATAGTATTTCATTTCTTAGTTCTAGATGCTCTGCACAAACAGCTTTTGTTGGAACCCTTGGTTTCAAATTGACCTGCAATCATAGTACAAAGAAATTAAAATTGACCTTAAAATTATTATCAGGAAGTGCAGGTATTTCGTCTTCAAAAAAAGGAAGTGCAGGTATTTTGCTAGGGTGGTTCAGGGGCGTAGCCTCTCATATAGGAGAGGTAGCCTTGGCTACCCCAAAAAATAAATTATTCTTAAATTGATTGGTATGTATTTATATCCGGCTACCTCAAGTAATAAAGATTGAGCTACCCCAATCAAGTTCGGTTGTCAAAAATCAGCATATAAGTAAAAAAAGATACTACATGATTGATAGATTTATTTGTATTGGTTTGATACTTCCGGACAACTATAGAGAAAACTATTTCAACAATAAAAATTATCAAGACAATTGTCATAAATTTCTTGCAAATAACATGGTTTATTGAAACGCATTTTGTCCAACGTTTCTAAATAGTGATTTTTGTGTTGAGTTCCTAAGATTTGTTTAATTTTAGTCCTTTATTTTTTGTTAGAGATTAAATGCAAGACTAAACACTTTTTTTTTGTAAAATTTTAAAAACATTGAGACCCAAAAATAGAATAAAATTTTTGTAAGGACTAAACCTAAAAAAGTTATAATTTATGAGACTAAAAACATTTTTTATCCTTAAATTTAATATCCTTGTTTCAATTTTTTTTTTTCTTTATACTTGGCCCCTACGTATATTTTTTGCTAGCTTCGCCGCTGGGGTGGTTGGAATTGGACTACATTCATTAATGGAAAAATCAGCTCAGCTTGGTCAATAAACATATCAGCAACATTAATATATTTTGTATTTCTATTAGAAGCCTAAGGAGGCAATTGGAAGAGCTTAATTGAGCTTATTTATGAACAAACACATACTGAGCCAGGTTCAAACTTAAATGAGCTTGGCTTATTTCATGTTAATAGTATATATACTTACTTCCCTACAAACCAAATATGTAGAATACAAAGAAATTTTTTATTTGAGCAAGTCCCATTATACTAAAAGCTGAAACTGTTGAGTTGAAGTACACAAATAGTTTTATTATTGTATCTCTAACATGCACTTCCACACAAGAGCCATTTATGTTTGAAATGTGAACAGTGCACGAGCCCACCTACCATGAGCTTAATGTTCTTTTCTTTAGAAAAAAAATGGAGAAAACAAGCATTAAATTGTAGACACACTTTGATCATGGAAACTTTAAAAGCTTATGTCGTTTGTTTAAAGCATTAATAATTTGATTATATATCTAAAAAATTATTCTCAACCGAACTATTAAGACACTACTTGAGCTAAGGAAAGCCAAGTCAAGCTCTAAAAGAGCTGAACCAGAAACGTTATTTGAAAGTTTAGCTTAATCATAACCACAATCTCAAAACCAAACCCCCAAAGTAAACCAAGTGGTTGAGCTCAAGTGGTTAATGAGTTTCAGTTAAGGACGAAACGTTTGGGAGAACCCGAGTTCGATTCCTGACTGGAACAATCCTTGGCCGGACTTTACTTACCTCCCAGCTAAGTCCGGATTACCATGGCCCCTTTCCCCTAGGAACAGGAGGGTTAAAATAAAAAACAAATTAATAGCTGAACAAAAACATAAAATCTTAAGCCAATCCTGAAATAGTGAAATGTAGAATGCGAGGGTATCATATAATGTTATTAGTACTGATCAGGAGCTGCTACATGACTACAACAGGGAGGAGAAGTGAAACATCAGAAATGCATTAAAGAGGAGAACAGACAAACCCCAAGTTCCTGCAAAGTTTGATCAACACGTTTGATAGTCCGAAGTCCAGCTGATGAGCTTGCAGATTGCACCATTTGTCCAAGTGCATAGGTTCTTGAATATACATAAAGCTGAAATGCATCTCACTATCAGATTATGTTGTGACGTGTAGATAATTAGACATCCAACAAATGCTTGAAAATTGTGTTTCACAAGGGAAAAGAAAAAGTTATTTCAGTGATTTTGTTCGATGCAAGTCTCTAGTCCTCTACAGTCAAATTTTCATAAACTTGATCAAGAAAATCCTTGTTATTCTATATTTCTTGATTCTGTTCTTTCTCTTTTTGTGCTGGGGGAACAGGTGGAGATGGGGAAGGTTTTAACATCAAGTGTCAAAAGAAAAGAGACATCGGGTGAATAATTGGTAACCTTATTTTTAACTTACCATGCGAAGAGAGGCTACGGTAGATGCATTATCCGTCGATATTGTGGAAGGCACGACTGTTGGTGGAAGTTCTGTATTTGACGGAGATACAGTTTCACCGGGGTTGGCCCTCTCTGTAACGTTTGCACAAGCCTTTGAAGCAACATCCAACTCAGACTCTCGGGCAACCTAAAAGAAATAAAATCAAATACCAGATATCACTAATCACTGACAAAGGTTCATCCAAAGTTTGGGTGTAAATATAGGCATTAAGTTACATGAGTAAACAGTTCTAATTTCATTCCCAGGCCCCTGAACAAATAAAAAAAAATGTTTAAATAAAATGAAATTGGTTTTATGCAGAAAACATCTTAGTATTTGAGGTTCACTAGCAGGAATGTATGAGAAAAACTAAGCAAAAAAGCATAATTAGATAGTATGGAAACATTATCATTATCTTCATAAGAAACCCTCCTCTTCCTCTCCACATGTAATTATAAGTGTCATACGAATACAACCATTAAAAATTACCTTGGTCATTATGCGTAATTCAGCAATTCTTTTTGCTTCGGCAAGCACCTGCATATAATACCAGTAGTTAATACCTATATTTACTTCATTTTCTCTGAATGTATAATTAAAAGGGGAAAGAGTAAAAACCTCTTCATCTCTTCGCTCTTGTTGCTTTGTTTGAGAGAGGATCAGGGACTGAGCTCGTTTCCGCTCCATCTCCTGTGAAACGTTATATGGTTCCTGCATTTAGGAGGGAGAATAAATAACTAAGATCACATTGCAACATCCTAATGCTGAAAAAGTTTATTTTTACTAAGTATAGTGTGCTCAAAAGAATGAAAGAGAGTTTTTTCTTGATAACAATGCACAGCTTGTTCAAAAAGACCACACCTGAACAAGTGGATCCACTGCAACATCCGTAGAAGATGGATTCCTGGCAATTAACATAGCCCAGGATACTGCATGGCAAGGACGATATAACAAAAAATTATTTTAAATATGTCATTTTCTAATTAGTCAAACTAAGAATAAAAGAAAATGGAAACCGAATGCAGCATACATAGCTCGGTGAACATAATACACATACCACTATAATATCGATCCTTCAATTCTTCAACAGTTCGAGATGAAGGGAACCTATCAGCTATAACAATAAATCGGAGATTAAACCTCTCACACAAGTCAAACAGTTGATCTGTTTCCTCCTTGGTCCATTTCTACATAAATATAATTTCATGGAAGAGAGTAACACATTAAATACTTTGTAGCAGAGACAGATGTAAAAATACCCGTAGAATGTCGATGCATATCGAAATCCAACTCTTAAAATAACACAGAATTACACAGCTGTGCTTGAGGGTAAGTGCATTTATAAAACGGAAAGTACAGTGAAGTGTACAGAAGATGCAGATGCAAAGTGACGGTTAGGTTCAGTAATACAGATCCTTTCAAATAGATCATAAAATCTATCATTTATTCATTACTCGATCGTTGGAGAAATATAAAAGATTTACCAACTAGCAAATAAACAACTTTTAAGTTGGGAAAATGCTAATGAGTGCCCTTAGGGCATTGGTTAAAAAAACAAATATAGAAGTATTGTTCTGGAAAAAATGTATTCAACTTTTTAGAAGTTTAAAAATTGTTATTTTCAATACAAAACTTCTATTTTTGCTTCCTTAACTAGTACCTTTAGGGAACTTGTTAGCATGACCCTTTAAGATGTATACACCGAAAAGGCCTTTCATATACATTATAACTATACAGGCTATTGAAGACACAGCAACATCAACTTTAACATGATACATCACCTAAAATTCAGTTTTTTGTAGCATTAAAAATTGCAAAAACTGTTGTTTAAGCAAACTCAAAGGCAAAGTTCAATGCAATTTTATACATGCAATCTAGACGTGATACCTACAGGATTTGCCAAATATTTCTCATACTCCTCGTCCGTGTATCTTGTTATGTCAACAGACTGCATCAAAGTAAGTAAACAAACATTAAATCATAAAAGTAGAAGATATTCCCAGTAAAGATAGAAAATCAGAAAAATGCAGAGCAGGCATGAAGGTAAAGACTGAAACTGCATTTACCTTGTTATACTTGGCAAAAGAATAGTCCCCTGTTGGTGGAACACCATTTACAACTTGAATCTGCTGCAATAAAATTTGCCATGATCATCAAATTGTGAATCGAATCATGAATAGGAAAGCCCATTTTCCAATTAATGAATCAAAGCATATTGTGAACGTTGTTAAAAAATCTATTATATTTTCAACAAAGAAAATGTCAAACAAAGTAAAGAAAAACAAAACCCTATATTTTCAGCCGCCCATTTAGTCTCTCTGCTCTCAGCAGTTTTTCATACCATATCTAAATATCTTAGGTGTATTTTACCTCCCTTTAAACACGCAACCCTCACTGCTGGAGCTTAATTGTCCTGCCAATGGAGGCTTGTCATTTTAGGAGCATTGACAAGCCCCAACACTATTACTAATCTTCTCCCATGCAAGTCCATGCTGAGAGACATGTGACGACACACCTAATATTTTTTGTTCATAACTTGTTTTCAGGCCCCGCAGCAAACAAGATTCTTGCAAAACCCACTCATTACCACATCCATTCCCCACCCCACATTGATTGTTTAGCTCTCTCCCATTCCCCCAATATCTGCATCGTTATAAATTCAACGGAGTTGGGGTTCTTGTGAATCTGGCACATTATTCTGGCAACCAAGGAAACACTTCATGCAATCTGTTTTGGTGGTGTAAGGATATGCATCAGAATGCGGTTGTTGACTACCATGGAAGAGGCAATATTTCCATGCTCCAAGATAACATAAAGGGCTAACATAAATTTCACAGAAACTAACAAATGAACTTACCCAATGGTGAAGCTGAAGATCATCTTTACGAGCAGAATTTTTGAAAGGAAGCCATCGCCAAATGACCTGAATGAGGGAAAAAAATCAAATGTGTGATAATAATGTCATGAACCAATTATTGTAAAAGCTTAAGGTAATATGTAAAAGCACTTAATTGTTTTATATCTAACACACCTCATACAAGAGCCATTTGGGCTTGAAGCCTAAACAATGTCCGGGCCCACACAGTATATTGTTGAAATTCAACTTTTCTTATTTAGAATAATGGGATCAATAAGGATCGACCTCTAGAAAACTTGGTTAGGGAGAATCCAATACCATATCCATATCATTGATTGACTATCTTAAAAGCTTCGGTTATTAGGTGAGAGCAATTTAATGGTTCTATATATAACAAATAACATCCCAATTTCAGTCAATAATTTGTTTAGGTAAAAATTTTGATAGCATGTACTATCCACCTATTCGGTACTTTTCTTCTTCAATAGATTCTCAGGCATTGGCTTATAGGTTCATAAACACACATGAATGGACCATGCATGAACTCCTCAACCTACCCAAAAACAAGTGCCAAACAGACTAAACCAACAGAGAACTTTCAAGCGAGTGAATGAGTATTTCACAAAGAAACATCACTCTAGTATGGCTCTTTCTTCTTCGACAACAACAACAACCAAGCCTTATCCCACTAAGTGGGGTCGGCTAAATGGAAACACCACTCTAAATCTTTCTTCTTCGGTAAACGAAAATTATTTAAATGGGTAACCAAGTACCAAAGAACAACTTATTAAGTTATTTACACACTTTAATTTTTTATTTTTGCTTTTTGAGAATCCTTCTTTCTTCTTCCTAGTAATGTATCTTCTTATGAGCCAGTTTGGATTGACTTATTTTAGTTTATTTACTTGCATAAGTAATTGTGCAACTACTTGGGAGAGTCAATGACATGTACTTCCTCCGGTCACTATTAAAAACCAAAAACCACTTTTAGGTTCATTGAATAACAGGTATATGGTCTATATTATAGATCAGATACATCAGTTATTCCATGAACCTAAAAAGTGTTTTTTTGCTTATAATAGTGATCAGAGGGAGTACGTAAGTTTTTTTTTTTGAAGAAGCTAAATTAGCCCACCCAAATTGACACCAGAGTGAATCGAACCTGAGACCTCGAGGAGGAGTACACTCCCAGATCCCAAGCCAATACCACCATGCCAACCCAAATGGGTTAGGGAGTACGTAAGTTATTTTCAGTTTATATCAATATTCAATAAGCTCCTCATAATAGCTCACAAAAACAGCATATAGTTTATATGAAAACAATTTGATTTTATTTCATCTTTTATTATAGAAACAGCTTATACATAAACACTTACGGTGATGAGCGCTTATGTTATAAGCTATTAATTAAGTTGTTTATCCAAACAGAATCTACATCCTATGGGGCACAAGAGTAAAGACAGAGTAACTACATAGAACTACGATTTCACTCACATGATCATTCATTGCATAATGCATTTCACAATGTAAAAGAAATAAACCAAACTTAACATGTTGTATAACTAATCACTAGTAAACTAGTAGGGTACAAGCCAAGAAGATTGTAAATTCTTCCAGCCCTAATTTTTTTCTATGAAAATGTTAGTATGTTAGTTGTTATGTTATGTTAATATTTTTGTCTCATTCGCCAAGTTTTGAACCCTGATCGCTTATCTCAAACCAGTTGTGCTACCCAACCCCGTTTCCGACTATAATTTTGTTCAAACACAGTAAAGATACCATACTGCAACACTAATCACAACTCCAACAGCCAACAAGGGAAAAAATACCTTTTTGTCTGAAGGAGGCTTTTTTTTCAACAGAGACAAATCAACTGCTGGCATAAGAGGTGCAAATCCACCGGTAAGTGCATACACCTATAAATTCAACAACACCGGAAAAATCATTAAAAAAATAAAAAAAGTTAAATTGATTAAACCCTAAGTGCTTTGGTGAAAAATGAAAAAGTACCTCGCTAGAATTCTTCTCCTGAAGAGGGAAGGAAAAATTGGGTAATCCTCCGAGGATATTTTTGACATCCATGGAAATATCTAGGGTTTATGAAATTCAAATTCAGAACTCACAACCACTCTTTCTAATCACGAATTCAATGTTCTATTGTTCCCTTTGAGTTGATGATGATTTTGATTTCAAGATCTTTTTCAATCCGAAGCGCCAAAGTTTTGAGCTGCGAAAAAATAACCATAACAGTGTTCCAGCGCAGTTACTATATGTATGTAATTTTTATTTTATTTTTGTTGTTAAACACCGCCTCAGTTAGTTCATTTTTAAGTGTCATTTTAGTGTGAGTTTTTTTTCCTATTTAATTATCGTTTTGATATTTTAAGAGTGTAATTTGTCGATCACTTTTATATTTTTCAATAAAACTAATTAATGTTATATGTTTAGGAAACTAAACTTTGTTTTTTTAAACAAAGTTTGTTAGTTTTGTTTTAAAACAAAACTTGTTTCTTATTATCTTTAAATTTAAACAAAATTTTGTTACCTATCATAATGGTATCATTGATGCTCTCTTATGTCTCCTCTTCTAAGTTATTTTCATATGACTCCTCAAAATCAAATATAGGTTGGTTTGTCAATGATGTTTCAACATCAATATTTAAATTTGGTAAAAGAATAATCTTAACTTTCAAATCTATGTCACACGGTGTGAATCTAACATTGGTTATGGCCATAGTTCAAGCCTTAATTTTGATTAAAGGAGTTTGAGGAAAGTTAATTTTTTTTCTTAACTTTTGATTAATGTGAAGTTGGAATAATTTTGATATAGACTTAAAATAATTAAAGATATATGCACAATATTTAGAAAATTGAAAATTGTTTTGTTATAAAAAAAAGAAAGATAAAGCAGGCAAATAAATAGAAATTTGTTGGAGAAAGAGAGTAGTAACTAACAATTTTATTTTTTTTGAGGTAGCTAACAATTGTTTGTTACATATTAAATTTAATGGAAAGATAAAGTATGTTCAAAAACACAGGAAATTATTAGTGAATTAAAATGAGGGTATAATAGAAAAAAAATGTGCAAAAATACACTTTACAATTTTTGTGTTAAAATTTTAAAATGACACTTAAAAAGGAACGGATGGAGTACAATTTTAGCAAACATTCATTGAGATGTACTCTTTTGTCAAAAAAAATAATCATTGAGATGTTCTCAGTTGGTAAAAATATCCATAATATATGCAAGGTACATGTTCAAACTCCAGCCACCACAAAAAAATCATTTATTGAGATGAATTAATTTTCAACTTATTAAAAAATAAATTGACATAATTTTTACGATAGAATTTCTATATTTGATTCTTTAATTTGTATTTTATGACATATGCTAGCATTTATCTTTAAAAAATATATAAATGTATATGAAGTTTTTTTTTTTTTAAGGAAAATGTATATGAAGTTTTAATCTCTATTTTAAACTTTGTTTCTTTTTTTTTTGAACAAAATAGAAATTATCACTACTAAATAAAAATATCATTTTCACTGTCTACTCGTATGCCTTCTATGCTGTTCATTTTATTCTGTTTGAATTTTATTATCCGAAGTGTTTTGACATTTTTTTTTAAATTATAAAATCTGAAATATAAATATCTTCCTTTTTATCCTCCCCTTTGGCAATTCACATATTGTTGTGAATCGGGACTCCAAAACTCACACCAGTGAACTTAGATGTGTGGAGCAAGTATGAATGACAGCCTATGAAGCTCAGATACTTTAAAATAGAGATGTACATGTATCAGATACGTATCAGATATCGATATTCTAAGGACACTCGCGGATACGTACCCACGAAGTATCGGAAATAATCATGTTAATTTTTAAAAAATATTTTATCGGATACATATAAGATACTCCACAGATACACAAAGATACTTGTAAGATACTTTACAAATACATATCGTAGAAAAGATAAAGGGTAAAAAAAAATGAGACAACGTTGTAAAAATTTAGTAGGGATGTGTATGATTCAATTTTAGATATGCATTATTAGAATTGTTTCTTGATGAACCACTTAAATTTATACTTCTCATGGATTAAGGTAATGAGATAAAGGTGATTCAATTAATCAACATTAGATAAAATTTGTGTTGAGTTCTTTTAATGATGTTTCTCTTGATATTCCAACATATGAAAATATAATATGGTTTATAAATTTTTTTTACATCTTTTACTTTGATCAAATGTATTTTTTTTTTTTAATTACGACTTTTATAATAATATAATAATAATGAGTAATCAATGTTTACTTTCTTCAAGTATTTTACACACATACTAATTTTAGTATAAAATTTTTGTCGATGTATCTTAACTCTATCATATCCTAAATTTAATAAAATATGCGTATCCGCGTACCCGGATTGTATCGTACTTACATCTGTATCTGAATTCAGGCTTGTGGCAACAAATAACCAAAATAGTCACAAGCGGCAACAAAAACAGATGTAGATCTAATCTAACAACCAAATGTAAAACAACAATATAAAGAGAGTAGAGCACAAAGAACAACACATCAAGGATTTGTTCATCATATTCTGCCCAATATTGACCTACGTATGTAAGAGAAAGATATCTCTCAGCTTCACTATAAAAGATTTTATGAGTAATGAAATTTCATTTTAGCTTCTTTAAAAAACCAACTAAAAAAATAAACATGCAAAGCAATAAAACACGCATAATTAATTCTCTTAAAAAACACGCATAATTAATTCAGTAACAACACACATAAAGAAACCTTGCTGGAAATGATTAAACGTAACTTACTCAACTTTTTCACATATTGAATATTGTATTTTCTAAAGAAACAATATTAATATCAAGAGGATTCATGAAGCAACAATTCAGGAGATGAAGAAACGGGTCAGTGCAATAAGAATTTTTTTCCCTTCTTATATGCATCGAGCAGAAAAAGAAATGCGAGAGGAAGAGGTATTGAAAAGAAAATGGTTTTAAGATAGGGGTAAAATAGTAATATTTTGATTATAAAGTTTCATTCCATTGAATACATCTTAAATTGGAGGAAAAAGAATCGAGAAGTGATATTGGTACAACTAATTTTGTACAACTTTTGTGACAACCATTTTTTCTTTATTCTTATTGGACAAAAACAATAGAGAGAGAAAAAGAAAAATAGAGAGAATAAAAACACATGTGAGTATGAGAGAGAAAGTTGTTTCAAAAGTTGTCAAAGAATGGTTGTTCAAATATCATTTCTCAAAAGGATATTGAAAGATTTGATGGAATGAGTTCTATTATGTTTCATTCCATTTCATTCATTTTTAACAAATAATTAGTTATCACTTCATTCTATCACACTCCATCAATCCAAACATAGCCTTGAAACTCTTGCTAAAAGTGTGTTGGGGTTAGTATTTAATCGTCAAACTTGTTTAGCTAACATGGCCTGATTAAAATCATACATGGATTTAAATCCCAGTTCACCATCACATCTGGCTCTCAACAACTTTTCCTTTCTGACCCAATGTATCCTCCTTCTGTCTTCATCACTCCCCCGCCAAAATCTGCAGATAACACTCTATATGGTCACATATGCTTTAGGGATCTGGAAACAACTCATGACATAGACTTGGTGAGCTTGGACCACTGCTTTAATCAAAACCCCTCTACCAGCAAAAGACAACTTTTTTCCTTTCCAACCCTTCAGCTTATTCCATACTTTATCCATAATAAAACTAAAAGCTTGTTTCTTGGATATACCTATTTGAGTTGGGAGCCCCAAATACATTATTGATTTATTTGATTCAATGTTAAATTCAAATTTAATTTATTTTATAAATTGTTCTCGATTTATTACAGTTTTTTAGAATTGATTTTGCTACATTTTTTTTCATAATTTTATTTATTTATTTGGTATATCTTTTTCTATCACTATCTCATTGTTTTTATTTTAGATAATGTTAAAATAAAATTATGAAGAAAAAAAAAATTCATTAGAAAATTATTGTTATTTTTTTTACAAAAGAAAACTATCATTATTGTTATCACTTTTATTCTTATCAAATAAATTTTATTGTCACCTATATTTATCAATTTGACAAATTTGACTTTTTTTAACAAGACAAATTTGATTTTAATGTTTTTAATATTATTGTAATGCATTTTATTGTAACAGAAGAAACAAAGATTTTTTTCACAACTTTGAATGTAGTATAACTCTTTAATATATAATGTTTATTGTGATGTATTTTTCTCTCCTTCAAATAGCTTAATGGTTAGAAATTCACACTTAACGTGAATAAGTGGGGAGATATGCTTACGGCGATGTGATATATATTATTCAATTGTCTTTTCATATTTGTTTTAGATGTTTAGGTATTAGTTTTTTTCTTTTTGCAAGCTTTGAAATGGTGTCACGTCGGTATAGACCTCTAAACAAACTTTAATTTGTATGTGCTCATATTGTTTAAAATTATAAGACGTTTTGACTATTTCTCGCACTTTAATAAAGATAATTAATTTTGTATGGAAAAGAGAAATTATGAGTTAGACCAAAAAATTGTGTGGAAAAGATAATTAATAAAGACAGTTTTATTTTCAACTTAATGGTGCTAGCTAGAATCATATCATACTACCGGGCTTGCTAACGACACTGGTTAAAGAAACTATAAATAAAAAATTTGTCTTAAAAATATAAGTTTTAACTTTTGATTAAGTAATAATTACACCGTCTTTTATAAAAAAAATAAATAATACTTATTTTAGTTGTTTGACCAATATCCTGAGAAAACTGTTTATCATTCTCCTTATATATCAAACTCAAACACAAAGCATGAAATTCAAACTTTATCAAAGAATGTGGTGAATGAACATCATGAATGAAATAAGACACATACTCAAAAACCAGTTAATTGCTCCGACAAAAGAGTGAAACTTTAGTTGGAATTTGAGGTGTGAGACATGCAATGAGATACTACTATTGACGATTGAGACTTGAGACTGAACGAAGTTGAGAATTTTCTTACGATACCATAAAAAAGAGGTGCGTAGTAAATGCGGTGGTTAGAAAACAAATAAATATCGAATACTATATTACAAGACTGTCTTTTATTAATCATAAAAAA
>Ga0315913_1004448_pt1 | contig 16972 bp, 9 predicted proteins | sample MpolsnodulesMG_FD_207736 | JGI IMG/M metagenome (GOLD analysis project Ga0315913, IMG submission 207736) | Medicago polymorpha root nodule microbial communities from Los Angeles, California, United States - small nodules | ecosystem: Host-associated > Plants > Roots > Nodule | place: USA... | reverse complement strand
AAATTTCTATTTTTAGAATATTTAATTTTCAAATTTTTTTTCAAAATTTTTAATTTTAACAGTTTTTTGTCAAAAAATTATGTTTTCGAAAATTTTAATTTTCAAGGTTTTTTTTTCAGATTTTTTTTTTCGGAAAAGTATTTTCAGATTTTTTTCAGAAATTTTTTATGATTTTTAAATTTAAAAAATAATTTCCATAATTTATTTTAAATTTTAATTTTTTAATTACGTCGACTGCCACGTCAGCTCCACGTGGCAAAAGTTGCACAGTCAGCAACTGCCACGTGGCCAAAACCATGCCAAGTCAGCCATGAAGTGGGGACAGGGACCTTTTTCAAACAAAAAATTTTTTACAGGGATGTAATTCAAATTTTTTTTTTCGCAGGGACGAAAATTAAAACTAGCCCAAATTACAGGGACGATTATCATATTTAAGCCAAAAATAAAAACTCTCTTCTTTTTAATGTCCTGCCTTTTGTAAAAAAACAAAAAAAATCTTTGCCTCTCGGCATTCTCATACTTCATGGAATCATAACAACACTTGCAATGTAAATCCCCACTTTTTTAATAATCATATCTATCAACTTTAATTTGAGCATTCCTTTTTCAACAAAATAAAAAAAAAAACTCATTATTTTGATGACATTTCTAAAATATATCAACATTACAAAAAAAGCTAGTTGTCTCATTTCTTGGTGGAGACTAGTGCTTGGGTTCTTGCAAAACGATGTGGATTGGTGTGTGTCTTGAATTGAGTTTTGTTTGTTGTTATTAATTTTTAGTAGACTTGCTAGATCAAGCTCTAATTCACTGTTTTGTGTCTTTATCTCACTCCTCTTACAAGGGTTCGGCAAGGAAGTGAACGAACCTGAACTTGAATTTTGAATTTGTTGTGTATAGAAAAAAAAAGGGTCAGAGATCTGATTTGAAAATCAAGATAGAGCGAGAGATTAGTCGTCTTTCTTTGATGAATTTCAAAGAGCATCTCTTTGAGGAAGGTGAAAGAGGAATCTAATTTTGTGGCATGTGAAGGTTAAGTAAGGCAATGACTTATTGGACAGATGTGTTGTGACTCGTGGTGTGGGTTGTTAAGGGATGTTGGTTGCTGGTGATTTCAATGGGTTGTGTTGATAAAGAGAAATTACGAAGGGAGAGAGAGAGAGAGAGAGGGAGAGAGAGAGAGAGAGATTGCAAGGCGTGTTGTGAGATAAGCGGTTGCCTGTTTACTCGCTAACAAAAAGTGAGACTTGTCGTCCTAAATGAGCGAGTGTTTTTTAGCGAGTGCTGAAGCAACTATGGCTAGCAGTTCTCAATGAGTTAAATCATAGTTGGTTAAAGCAAAAGGTTGGTAACTCAATTGATTTGAACTAAAATTAAAGAAGTGGGAGGTCATGCTTAAGTTTAACTCATACTTATGAGAAAAAAAATAGTAATATAATAATTAATTACTAACAATCTCTCTTTGTACATCTAATAAATGGGATACATAACTTTTTGTGTAATTATTTTCAATATACCTAAATTATCATTAAATCTTGTTTGTTTGTTAATCCCCGAATTTAAACAGTAGATGTTATTGAATGAATCAAATGTTTAGATGTGGAAGTGCTCATCTTGACCCTGATGTGTTTTTTTTCAATAACAAATGTTAGTAATTAGTTGTTAGATTAAAGTTTTCTCATTTATCCATGTTTGGACCCATAGCCTCCAACGCCTTTAACCATTAACTTAAAAGCTTGATTGCATGTTTGGTCCCCTATGTTTATTTTAGGTTTCAAGTTGTTATTTATATCTTAAAAGTTTCAAGTTGGTCCCTTATGTTTTAAAAGTTTCATTTGGTTCAAAATGTTACTCATATTGGAATAAGTTAGTCCATTCTGTCACTTGATCGTTTAAAGATTCATGTTGACAGTATGAGTGATGAAATTTAACTTATTTAGAAAATTAGTTTGAAAACATTTTTTTTGTTTTATTAAACTCAATATCATGTCGTGGAAGGGACTAACTTATTACAATGTGAGTAACGTTTTGGACCAACTTGAAACCTTTAAAACATAAGGGACCAACTTAAAACTTTTAAAACATAAGAGACAAACTTGAAACTAAAAATAAACGTAAGGGGTCAAACATACAATTAAGCCTAACTTAAACTAGTTGACCTACCCAACCTCTGCAGTGTGTATTATAAAAATACTAAAATATAGCAACTAATAATTTGATTGAATATATCATAATAGATTCAAATACTCTTTGAATTGATTCATGAAAGCGTCTAGAGCCTAAAATCATATCAATCATTAATGTGTCTACAAAGATTGTGACCTAATTGTAGTTATTCGGCTAAACTCACATGAATGTGTGTGAAAAAGTGATGGTAGCCTTGTATGCAAGACACCCCATGTCATGCATTACTCCTTTAACTTATAATGATTTATACTCCATCCGCACATCTTCTCTCTGTGATCGTGCATCACGAGTTCTAGTTGTCTTAGTTATTTCTTAGCATGAAACAAGAAGTGTCGATTTTTTAGATTCACACCATGCATTAATCTTGAGGTTGAGTTGTCAATTTTTATTGGCTTTGACAGGTTATAACATTTGTAATACCTTAGAGGAAGATGAGACCTTTCGAAACCACGAAGGATTAGGCTAAACTAATTTTGATTCTTCTTGTTTTGACTGGTCACACATTCAACTCATTCTTAATTTGGTTTGTAGAACGTTACTGAATAACAACTTAAAATATTTTTGAGTCTAAACAAAAATAAATAAACATTAAAACGTGTAAATGCACTTAGGTTCAACTTGTTTAGTTACTCTACAAGAGTTTCCACTCCCACACACGCTCCTTCTCCCCCCACAGTCTCCCATCTCTCTCTCTCTCCCTCTCTCTCTCTCTCTCTCTCTCTCCCTCCGTGTGTGTGTTAATTCGTAGTCACGCGCAACAGTCAAAGATTCAAGTACCACCATGTATTCTCTATTGACACTCCCTGATTCCTTTTCCCTGTCCAACACAACCACTAGTCACGAAATTCCTTCATACCTTTAACATCTTATCACGACGTTTAACTTCCCTACCTTCAAATCTTGTTTGTTCCTCCTCCCTTTGCCAAGTCTTTCACAGTGCCACTCGTATTATGAGCTTGTTGATAGTTCCTCCATGTTAGAGTCGATAACTCATGGATCCATAAAAGATTTCTTATACTTCTCTGTCAATTACCCAACCTTAATCACATATGTGTTTGAGGTTTCTCTCATCGTGCACCTTTTCTCGTTGTATGTTCTCCTTGAAATTGTTGCATCGTGGCCACTTTTTCTACCCTTTTATGTCCCTCTGTTGAGCCACTCATTATGATGGATTGGAGAGAAGGCGACGAGAAAGTGGGAAGGCGAGAATGAAGGCGGTAGCATCGTTGGATATGGACGAAGAGAAAATTTGATTGAATACTTTTTCGGCAGCTATAACAAGATTTTGTTATCCGACTATGGACAAAAAACGGAGTGTAAGCAACACTATATTTTTAACACCATTTCTAACACTCACTATCTTATTGGATGAAATCCACAAATATCTTACCATTTAAAAATGGGTTTAACAAAAAGTGTTGGAACTCACATAAATTTTACCAAATAAAATAACGATGTTAGAGAGTGGTACTTGCATTCATTTGAACACGATGTTAACATCAAAGTTTGACCCTCGTCTAAAAGAGTTATCTAATCTAATCAATAAACAAAGGAAAACTCCAACAACTACGCCCCGACCCGTGTTTATTTGACCCTCTCCTCTCACATTTATACCATCAACCAGTTAACGGCTCTTTTCACACATGAATTCATTGATTTCGTGTTCCATCCAGATAAGAGCAATGACGAAGAGAAAAAGATCACCCTCAAAATCACTACCTCCTTCTCTTCCACCTTCAACACCACCAACACCCCAAACCCAAACCCGCCACTCCACCAACCTCTCAAAATCCCGGGTGTGGATCCCTCTCAACATAACCCGACAAGAACTCTCCTTACCTCTCACCTTCCCCACCGGTCAAACCTTCCGCTGGAAAAACACCGCTCCTTCTCAATTCACTGGCGTCGTTGGGTCCCACCTCATTTCCCTCAAACACCTCCAAAACGGCGATGTTTGCTACACACTCCACTCCCAATCCTCCTCCTCTACCAATGATTGCAAAACGGCATTGCTTGATTTCTTAAACGCGGATGTTTCTCTTGCTGACACGTGGAAGGTGTTTTCGGATTCCGATGAAAGATTTGCGGAACTAGCGCAACATTTGAGTGGTGCTAGGGTTTTGAGACAAGATCCTTTTGAATGCTTGATTCAGTTTATGTGTTCTTCTAATAATCATATTAGCAGAATTACTAAAATGGTTGATTACGTTTCGTCTCTCGGGACTTACTTGGGTTGCGTCGAAGGCTTTGATTTCCACGCTTTCCCTACTCTTGAACAGCTTTCGTTGGTTTCTGAACAACAACTCAGAAATGCTGGTTTTGGTTACAGGTTAGGTTTAGTTCATTCAATAGCTATAATAAATAACTGTTATTAGTTTCATGTGAATGTTAACGTGGTTGTTGTTTTCTTGATAGGGCTAAGTATATAACTGGCACTGTAAATGTTTTGCAATCAAGACCTGAAGGTGGGGAAGAATGGCTTTATTCTCTTCGCAAATTGGAGCTTCAAGATGTAATATCTGAACTTTCCAAGTTACCAGGAGTGGGTCCTAAAGTGGCTGCTTGTATAGCTCTTTACTCACTTGATCAACACCATGCAATTCCTGTTGATGTTCATGTTTGGCGGGTAAGCTACTTTCTATTTATCACCACCTATCAATAAGCTGGGCAATTTCTAATGTTATAATAGAATGGGATGTGAAAATGTGCAATCTTGGAGAATATATTTGAATGTATGTTAGCAAGACAAATTTGATAGCAAAAGGGTAAATTTATGTTATCATTATTTTTTTTCGTGGTTTATGAATGGTAAGACTAGACGGGATATGATTAGGAATGACAGCGTTAGAGAGAGAGTTGGGGTAGCTCCTATAGTAGAAAAATGGTATAAAACAGGCTTAGGTGGTTTGAGCACGTAGAGAGAAGACCTGTAGATGGTGTAGTACGAAGAGTAGATCAGATGCAGGAGAGTCATATCAGAAGAGGTAGAGGAAGACCTTGAAAAACTATAAGAGAAACTATTAGGAAATATTTAAAGGTTAATAAATTGGATCCAAATATGGTTTATGATAGAACATTATGACATAATTTGATCTATGTAGCCGACCCCACTTAGTGGGATAAGGCTTGGTTGTTGTTGTGTATTATTTTTTTTGCGGGTTGGAGGGTTTCATTACAGATTTAGAAGAGTGAATCTCCTCTGTCAATTAGATTATTTTATTTATACGTTTTCTTTTGCTATCATTGATGCATATCTGGTTATCAAATCTTGTAGAATTTTATGATTGGATTGTTGTTTTGGTTTTATTATTTTCAAACTTGGGCAAGATTGCCCAAAAGTATATCTTACCCGAGCTTGCAGGTTTCAAGTTGACACAGAAACTTCACAGTCGTGTTGCAGAGGCTTTTGTAACAAAATATGGTAAATATGCCGGCTGGGCTCAAGCTGTTCTATTTATTGCTGAGTTGCCTTCACAAAAGGCCATTCTACCTTCACATTTGAGGGCTACCAAACAGCAGAGTCCAACAAAGATAGAAAACAGTGAAGAAGAAATTGGTAAGAAAATATCTGTAGTTGTTTGAACTTTGATGTTATAATTTAGGTGTTCGATTATGCGGCAAATATTTACTTTTTACTTTTTCTTTTCTCGATTAGAGTGACATATACGGGTTGAGTCTAAGGCTATACATGCTGGAGACTCGGGCGTGACACACCACAATCAAGATTTTGAGATAAAACATGGTGATATCACATTGCTGAGTGATGAATGAGGGGTGCAGGTTCTTCTACTATGCATATTGTTAACAGCTCTTTCCCTAACCTTCAATTTTAGTCGACACAGAGGTGGATAATGAACTATCAGTAGAAAACATGGTTGAAGCAGAGGTGGACAGTGAACTACTGGCGGATGACTTGGTCCTTGCGAACATGGAAGATGAATTTTGTTGGCAGAGTAAGTAGTGGAGATGGACGTGTAGGTCATAGTCAATAACAACTTGAATCAGCTGTGGATAGAGCATGAGCAACACCGTGTCTGTTCTGCTTTCTCTTCTTCCCTTACTATGATTCTGTTTTCATTTCTTTTATATTTGTGATTAATAGGGATTACGGATGATAGAGTGAAGATGCAAACAGACCAGGGGAGAATTCACGGCTATTGACGTTGACCTGCATGTCCATGTCCATGTCCATTGTTTTATCCTCCAACAATTTCATCGTTTACTTCAACCATGTCTTCCGCCAATAGTTCATTGTCCACCTCTGTGTCGACCACACATTCCTTGCATTTGATTAGTTTCAGATTGATTTGTTGTAATTGATATTCTGCATCTTTCTTCTTCATTGGGGGAAAGATTTATTTTCCCATTTCTTGCCATATGACAAGATTTTTTTCTTTCCGTTTAAATAAACACTTAAGCAATTGATTATGAACTCTGATATTAGCTCCCTCAAATTAAAGAGGCTTTGCCTTTGCTCTTTTTGTTGTGTAAACATGTTACTTCCCTGTACATGTTCTTTAATAACAAAGTCTATATATATACTCATTCTCAAGCCTATATGTACATGTTTATGTTTAAATCTGCATATACATATTACATGATTCTCAAACACTTTTCAAGACAAAGTATATGCAAACAATTCCTGCAAGGAACAGTAGTTTAAAAGTCAAATTTCCAAGAAGAAAGCTAGCAAGATAATTGCTTATTTTTGGGTAATACTTATTCCAGGGAATAGTAATATTTGAACAACCATTATTGACAACTTTGATAACAACTTCATTTTCCTTAGAGGCTTTAACATTTTGGGTAATACTTATTTTAGAGGCTTTAACAAAGAAAGGGTGTCATTAACTCAACCACGACCTGATTCACCCCTGGTCTATGAAGCACGGACACCTCTAGGACTAGGCGTGCCGCGGTGTCCGACACGCGTCAGTGTCCGACACTCCTATGACACCCGTACGACACGTGTCAAACCGGTGTCCTAAATAATTGATTTTTTCTTTACTTCGACACAACTACGATCGGTGTCTGACATCCATATAACACTCATACGAGCCGTATCGAACAACTCAAACAGATATCTAAAACAATTTTTATTTACTCTTGCTTCCTCACACCGTAAATACAAGAGTTATATATGTTTTGAGAAATGTTGATCAATCAGTGGTTTTAGACATTATAGTTGATTATATGGTTTAGCTTTTATGATAGTAGATGAATAAATAAAGATCAAATACTATGATATCTTGTTGTAGAATTTTTTCTAATGACATAAATTGCTCAAGTTAGATGTTTATATATGTATTTTAATTTTCATTCTAGAACGTCTTTAAATAAATTAACATACATGTAACGGTGTCTGTGTCCTATATTTTTTACATTAGCGGTGTCGACGTGTCCGTGTCAGTGTCGTGTCAGGTGTCCGTGTCGGAGTCTATGCTTCATAGCCCCTGGTTATACGGGCAGCACATGGGTGACATAGAATTGGTGACATTGGTCAACCACAATATCACAAGTGGCGTTTCTCTCTCTCTCTTTCACAAAGATTGTGATTGACCAATGTCACAAATTTTATGTCACCCAAGTGCTGCCCCTATATATACTCATCCATCCTCGATACTATTCAACATCATTAGCTTTATTTTACGTCACGTCAACCATCACAGAAACCACCTTAAAAGTTAAAACCCTATTTGTTCCCATTTCTCAATTACTTTTAACAATTTTAACAAAAATATTTCTTCAATTTCACGTGATGCATTCGTGCTCCTTAGAATAGCTCTCTTGAGCCCCAAGCCTCACGTTTTATCTTTAAAAATCGAAAGTCATAATATATGGACTCTTTTCCATGCACCAGTAACTAAACTATACTGCCTTGATTATTATGATCTAATACTAATCCTAAATATATTATAATGAATCATGCTATTTTGTATTCTTACGACGGAACAATTTTGCGTTGATATGAACATTATTTTGAGTTTTGACTTTAAAAACAATCGAGTGCATGACTTTTACGGCAGAATTACTGCATTAAGTTGCTTAACATGTTAGTGGAGTATTCTCCTATTATAATTTAATTTGACTGTTGTACAAAAAAAAATTGACTGTTCTCTTTAGTATGTTGCATAGTTAATTTCTTTTAGCAGTTTAAGGATGACAAATACCAATTCACATTAGCAGTTAATAAGGATATTGAAAATTCCTTTTGGAAAAAAGGACATCAAAGATTCCTCACAACTGTAATAACAAAGACTATGCAAACATCCTTTAAAAAAAAAATGACTATGCAAACATATATCTTTCCTTTAGCTATACCCGTGGCTCTTTGCTTGTAAGATAAACCCTTTTAGAGTGACCCTGAAGCCAAATAATGATATATCAATTCTATGATACATTTTTATTCGTATGACTGAACACAGGGCACTCTTGTATAATGTTTACTCATGATGTGCAATCTTTTAAACGGAGAGGATGTCAATTCTTGATGTATACTGTGTCTAGAGTGATTCCTAAGGGGTTCCCAGTTTCTTCTTCAAGTATAACAAGTAGGTTCCCGGTCGATTTCAGGAAGGAACGTGGTATGTGATACCTGAATAAAAATATCAGTTGTGAGTAAATAAATGCTTGGCATAATTATGTATGTACCAGTGTAAAATCTGAATTTCAAACCGTGTAGAAAAATAGAAAATTGTTCCAATGCAATATACTTTATAAATATCTGTTATTTGTGTTTGAAAAACTATCTACTTTTAAGAAAATGACTATTTGGAACACCTAAATGGAAAAGAAAATGTTGAGAAAAAAAAAATCTTTGGCTACTCATTATGAAAAGGAGCTATGCAATTATCAAGTAACTGTACTTATCTTCTGTGTTTAATTATATAATACCTTTTCCATGGTTTAGAAACATTCTACATCTTTCATGGTCATATTTTACTTTTTAAATAAAATAAATACATCATATCTTAGTGTGTTTTGTCACTCTGGGCATAGAAACATACCATTGTTGTGAAGGAGTTCCATCTGGTTTGTGGAAAGATACCCAATATCGTCCAATACCTTGGCCATTAACCCAAGCAAGTCCCTTTCCCATAGAACCAAGGTTAAGCACTACAGGATCGTTGCCAGCTGGTGCATCGAATGTGGTCTGTCGCCCAACAGGTAAATAAATATCAGTGCATCATAAATATTTTTTTTAACGAAAAATGTTAGTAATTAATTGTTAAATAATATTGTATACAAATGCTTGGCAGTTATGATGGTGAAATAGTTTACACCTTCATCCCCTGCCCAATCCTTAGAATGATTGAGATAGAATCTAGCACAAAAAAGTAGGAGAAACAAGAAACCAAGGTCTTTAAGAGATTGGGTTGGAGTTTGGACTCCCTCCAAGATTATCTATGAATTTTTGAGGAAAAATAATGGAACAACAAAATTTTAATGATAATAAATTACCTGATACCATGTGAGTGGTTTAGTAGAGCTTTGAAAACTTTTCCACTGAACTTTACTTGATCCACTGACTGAATAGATTTGCAATTTTTCTCCTAACAACCCAACCTTCATTCAAAAATTCAACATCAGCATGTAGTGGACAACATTTTGTTTAAATGATTAGCAATCAGAGCTGATGATTCAAACACACTTCTAATTCTTATACATTTTAAGCGTTGGATAATGATAGTTTAAAGAGATTGAATATGAAAAATTGTGCTCAAAGAGTAAAGTTGTAGAAAAAGCAATGCTAATGAAACATGATTGATAATTGTGATATCATTTAAGTCTACTAAATCAATATCTCATTATGCAGAGATAATCACCTGATATCCCCATGAGTAACTACTGAAATCTCTTCCTTGGACTTCCACTTTACGCAAACCAGCAACGTTGGTCTCTAGAAATGCTCCCGAGTTCTTCATGTAAAAAGAAGTACACATTTCATGTAATCCATAATCTTATTTTGGCTATCATATTTTCTAATGTCTATTTGTATGATTCTGCAAGAAATGTCTAATTGTATGATTCTGTAAGAGCATGCTCAAACTATACTTCACTAATAGTCCATAGTCTTGTGATCTCAAATTTAGGTAGAAGAAACTTCTCAAATGGAATAAGCATGCATGCATCTTTAGAATTGACAAATACTATGAAGATGGTTCAATGTGTAATTTTTGTAACTTATTAGTGGTTTTCTTTGCTTGCTGATGATGAGTAAAAAGGAAAGCTTAACAATTAAGACAATTACCGGCAATCCCACTGTTGCACTAAGTATGGAGATGTTGTTCATCCCGTTTATCAGATTGACATTTTTCTCCATTGTAACTTGCGTATTGTTGCGACTTCCATGTGCAGAACCTACAGTTAAAAAAATGTATAGATCCCAAATATTAACATGTCAAATTGTACAGTGAAATATAAAGTATACGATTGATGTAGAATAGAAAGGAAAAATATGTGTTAATTCTGAAGCCATATTTGTGTCATAGCCAAGTCTTTTGCCCAAAGATGTTTTCCTCCTATCCTAAGAAACATGATCCTCAGAAATGAGATTTAGTGCTTGCCTGTTAAAACTCCATTGATGAATGAATGCAAAACATGTCCTTGACTGTATATACTAAGAACAGATTGTGCATTAGGAGATTTGTTATTAAACCTGCACCATCAACATGTCAACAAGCATCTTAGTAAGGAATAAAGTATTTATGCTTACACTTACAGCAAACATTCTTTAGTGCAGCTGGCATTAAGAAATTGTGTTGTTATTACCTGAAAGTGTACCACATATAGTCAGACGTATCTTTTGCTGTGCTGATTTGATCTAATAATGTGTCTGCTTTTATCGAAGCATCAGCAAAATTAGGGATGGCTTCTGTATACACTTTCCAATTTTCAGCTGAATTGAACTGTGATCGTGGTTTCATTGCTCTGGCGTTATTCTGTATACTCACCTACACGAACATAAAAAATATGAAACACCTTTCAGTTTCACTACCTAACTTTTATTTGTGTAACTCATCGATTTTAAAAGTAATGGTCAAATCAAGTAAAGCAGGCTAGAAAGAAGAGAAACTCGTTGTTTCTTTAAAATCAGTGATAAAGTATGCATTGAACATTCGATTTTACCTTGCCAGTGTTGAAGACTACATTCTTGCAGCCTGGTAGGATACTGATTGATTTCCCGGGCAATTGATACGAAATATTTTGAAATTGGACTGTGACATCCCTTGATCCACTATTTTCCAAGAAGGCAGCACATTCTGTGGAACTTCTGAAAACATAAGCCTGCAGAAAAAGGTGAGAAAAATTATTATCTGATTAGAACCATAAGACTCAAATTATAGGTTTTTTTTTTCTTTCTGTTTCCTTTTATTTAAGCAGTACTAGTTAAAAAAATTGCGGAAAATATGTCCAGGAAGATTCATTCTTAATTACTTGTTGCTCTGAACCTAAGCTGAAGGTGGTTTGAGTTCCATCAAGTAGAGGTTGTGAACATGACTTGATTGCAGTATGTAGCTCCTTAAGATGTCCCCATTTTGGTTGTCTAACCAAACCTGGTTACGTTAGCATAGTCAGTCACATAACAATGGTTCAATATTTGCAATTTTATCAGATAGAGAAAATAAAAAACCATACCATATTCATCCAGTGGAGCCTCATCATAATAAGCTGTTATTATGAAAGCCGAGGCCAATCTATCAAAATTGGTTCCTCCATGGTACTGCATCAAATCCGTCAAGTGAGTTACCAAGAAAAATAAGCAGAAATTCAGCTAAGTTGAAAAAGAAGGAGGAGCAATTATAGACAGTGATGATACCATGTAATAATTGACATAACTTCCTTTCTTTGCTATGAACAAGGCAACATTATAGGCAATGTCTGAAGCTGATCTCAAGTATGGTGCTCCACCAAAAGGTTGTAAACTTCAAATTAATTCAAACGTTAAATAAATGACATTAGTCTAGTAAGATAAGATAAACTGCGGTTTTGGAAACTGTAATGTAAAATTGCACAAGAACATACAAACTAGTCCAATTCTCTGTCCATAGTGAAGGCTTGTTAGGTGAGTTTGGCCCCTTAAAGTTTCTCCCACACTGCATGCCATTGCATGCGTTGATCTGCATATTATATGCATAAGTTATTCACGAGTTCTTCTGAACGATTCGACATTAGCTAAAACTCATAAACTACTTAAGTCAAACCACTTGATTAAACAACCAGCAATATAAAATAGAGGGAGCGTGCTAAATCCATCCATGTTAAATAATATTTGAGAGACTGACCACTGGATCAGGAGCATCATCTTGTTTGCACATCATCCAAGGCACACCGGTTTGAAGTCCCACGGCCATTTGAGCAGCCCAACGAATATAAGGCAACCCATTCTCTTGAAACTTACTTTGAATGCTACCATATTCATTCTCAATCTGCATGGATCATAAGCAATTCGTAAGTACCAACAAAAACAATTCCAGATATATGTACTGGCAACTCTTGATGTTGCATTGAAGTTTAAACCTGGGATAGTATGATAGGTCCTCCTTGTGAAGCAAAAAGATTGGCTGATTTCATCATGTTGATTATTTTGGTAGTGAATCTTTGCATGTGAAACTGTCATTAAGAAAAGGTTAGTTTATGAATAATCTATTAAGTAGTGCCAAAAATTGAATGGATGGAAGGAAAACAAAAGTTATTGGTACCTTGAATTGATCATTGTCAGTTCTAAATACAATTCCAGGAACATCATGTAACCATAATGGTAGACCCCTACACTAAAAAAATGAGAGTTAATTTATTTTAAAATGTAGCAATGGAAAAAATTTGGTATGAATATTAATAGATAATGCTTTATTTAGAATTATTTCTTGTGCTGAAAATTAAATTTGTTGGTGGTCTTACCCATAGGTGCATTCACTCTCAATGTATGGTCCAATTCGAAGGGTCACATATAAACCTTGTGCTTGAATTTCTTTAATGAATCCCACTAAATCAAACCTTCCACTAAACTCATACTGCAAAAGCAGGTCAAAAATCACAACCATGCATTTTGTTTGCAATTATAAAAAATGTTAGACATTACACTCTCTAACATATATTTTTCAACACATTTTTATCTATTAGTTGAAATTTATGTGTTCCGCCAAATTTACGTGAGACTCACATGATTTAGTGGGTGCCACTGAATTTCAACCACTAAGAAGTGTATTGCTAACATTTCTATTGTAAGTAATAAGCTCAAAAATAAAATAGATGATAAAACTTAAGGAAGAATTATATTCATGCACAAATGAGGTTACCTGGCCTTCTTGAGGCTCGTGAAGATTCCAAAACACGTAAGTTTGTATCACATCTAATCCTCCTTCTTTGGCTTTAGAAATTAAGTCAGGCCACATCTGTTAAAATGATTCTTTTATTATGCATAATGACATAAATATTGGAACCCATAAGGCATAGACCAAGACAATTTGAGAATGAAACCAAATTCATACAAATTATGTAAGACGTCATTTTGAAGAATTATTTCGGTACGTACATAGAACAAGATAATTTGAGAATGAAAACAAATTTTCACAAATTATGTAGACGTCATCTTTGAAGCCTTTTTGGGTAACGTACATTTTTTAAGCAATACTCGATCGGTGCATATAGTTTAAAGATGATTTAACTTTTCCTTTTTCTATTGAAAAAGATGATTTAACCTTTGAACTTACTTAGATGATTAAATTTGATGCATGCCACCCACTTTATGGTCAAACATTCTTATCTAACACGATTGTAAGGTCTATGATAACTAGTGCAATTAAGGACGTAAACCAAAAATATGCTACACCTTATTTTTAAAAACATTAAGTTGACCCTTAATTCTAATTTTTTCCTTGTTAAACAATTAGTTTTGCCAAGACGGCAAGGCCAGTAAACAAAATAATTAAATAATATTGGAGGACAACCTAGATTCACTGAGAAATTAAAACTCATCCATCCTAATCTTAATTAATAATAGCTCAACTCCAAACAAGATCGATCAAGTCAAATCTCATGATATATATAACTGACAATTGGAGAGAAAGTAGACCCCGATAATATAGTTTACCTAATATCATACTAATCACATTCACATAATTTCAGAAAAAGGAATATCATACTCACATAATGGTCAAACAAAATATAATTAAAAACTCTTTCTCAAGGGCCTCACCATGTGAAACATATATACACATGACATAGCAATAACAATTGAGTACACACAAGTGATGCCACTATGGCAGTTGCCATCAATGATAAAAACATGAGAACGAAGTATATATTAAATTAATTAGTATAAGTATAAGTAGTATACTTCATAAATAAAATTAGAACCCCATGTTACACACATTATTGTAAAGAAACACAGCTTGTCATGTCAGTTTGTGCCTTAAGTGCTTTAAGTTTCAGCTTGCAGTTAGAATTAGAATTAATAATTGTGTCAAGCTTGATTTTATCGAGTAATACTCCCTCTCGAATGAAATACAAGTAAAATTAAGTCATAGTTTTTGGAGGAATATAAGCAAAATGGGAATGTATCCCATTTTGATTTGTTAAAAAAAAAAAAACTTTTTTCTTCCTTAAAAAAACAATTTTTTTCTTTATTTTAACTTTTTTAATTTTCTAATGACCAAATTTATTAATCATATATCATAATTTAGACAGTAGACTGAATTTAAGAAAATTTTAACAGTTCTTTTTTCTTTATTTTAACTTTTTTAATTTTCTAATGACCAAATTTATTAATCAAATATGCTAATTTAGACCGTTGACTGACTTTAAGCAAATTTTAACAATTCTTTTTTCTTTATTTTAACTTTTTTAATTTTTTAATGACCAAATTTATTAATCATATATGATAACTTAGACAGTAGACTGGATTTTTTTTATTGAGATGACAAAATTTAAATGATCAATTACGTCTCTTAATATGCATAATTTGATGAATTTTTGTTTTATAATTCATTCAAAGATGGAGTGCAAGTTATATTTCCTACCTAATAAGGACAATGAGAATAAGATGATTCCCTCCCTCGTCTCTGTCTCTTTTTCTTACATATGTTTAATTATTACATTTATGCCAGCTTTGTTCTTAACCCCTAGCTAAAATTAAACATACAATAAAATATGAGTGCTTATCATATGGATCTTTGAGAAAAGAGTAAAGTGATTCTTTGAAGTTAGCTTTATAGTTTATACAATCTTTTATTACTTATGAAGAAAACTTAACGTTACCTCCCAAAAAAAAAAGCTAATAACACAGATGAAACATGCAGCATTGAACAAAAGTACAAACTTTAGTACCAAAAAAACACAAGATATGTATGACTTGAACGTACCTGAGGAGTGCTACGAGGATAGTGAATTGAACCAGAGAAGAGGATTTTATGATGGCCGTTAATGACTAATGATGTTCTGTCGTAGGTAACATTGCCACCATGGACCGTGCAAAGAGACACGGTTAAGATTAGTGCATGTAATAAACAACGCCACCACTCTCCCATGGTTTTGATTTCACCAACAAAAGTAAAGAATGTTTCTGAAACTCGTTTTCTTTTTCAAGTTTTTGCTAGAGAGAGATTACACTCACTCTCGCTCAGTATTGTGTTAGAATTGTGATTGTAAACAGCCTTTTATATTGAGTTGGCGGTATAGGGATTTGTTTTTGCTGCTGTGGCAAAATACCACAGTTTCACGCAGTTTTTAATCTCAACCGTTTATCTGAGATCGAACGGTTATGATTTAAAACTATGACTTTTTAATTAAAACGATCTCCACCATAAAGTATTGATCTGACGGCTAATATGGGTTACAACACCCTGCTGTAGCAACATCAATCCTATTCCGGTGGTCTGGTGGCTAACTACAAATTATTCTAGTATATAATACTCCTTTGGTCTTATTTATAAGAGAAAGTTAGGTCAATAAAAGTTAATGTATTTGAACTGAATTTTGAACCAAATATATCAACTTTTTTTGACCAAATTTTCTCTTATAAATATGACTGGAGGTAGTATTAGAGAATATTTGTTTAGTATTTTTAAGTTTTGTAGGTAAATTAATTTAAAATTGACTCATATATCTTGGTTGATATCGATATTGTTTTTTTTTTTAATGAAAAAAAATTATATATGGTAATGAAATAATTAAATCTTCTATTTGAGGGAAAAATAATTAATAAATATATGATTTGTTTTTAAATTGATAGGATCTTCCTTAATTTTTTTTTGATCGGATCAGTATTTGATAATGAAATAATTAAGAGTAAATTACACTCCTCTTCTCTCATAGGTGCTTGAATTACACTCCCCTTCCCTCTTATGTTAAAATATACATTCCCCTCCCCTCTTATTCAAAACATATTAAAAAATATTTCACTCCCCTTCCTTGAGAGAAGCTTGAATTACATTCCCCTCCCCTCTTAAGTTAAAATCTACGTTTTAGTCCCTCAATAATTTTTTTTTATTTTTAATAATCTAGCAAAAAAATAATCTAACACACTTCAAAGAAAAATAGCATTACGGATTCATTTTAATATAATCAAATTTTGAATACATATCTTTCTCTATTTTTTATTCACAATTTCATTAATATAAATTTTAAATTCTATTATAAAATATGAAACAACCCAAAATAAAATTAAAATATGTGAAAAATTACTAAAAAATATGGTTATTTAAAAATGAATTTTATACTCTAAATTATAAAATTAATAACAAAAGATTTAAATTTAATTGTCATTGACATTTAGATTATAAAG
>Ga0315913_1004446_pt1 | contig 16975 bp, 9 predicted proteins | sample MpolsnodulesMG_FD_207736 | JGI IMG/M metagenome (GOLD analysis project Ga0315913, IMG submission 207736) | Medicago polymorpha root nodule microbial communities from Los Angeles, California, United States - small nodules | ecosystem: Host-associated > Plants > Roots > Nodule | place: USA... | reverse complement strand
ATTGGATATGCTAATATTTGTTCAAGTATGCAGGACCATATACAAAAATTTAGTGTCTCTTTAAAGCATAAGGTTCTGGAAGAACAAATGAGAGCAATGGAATCAACAAGAAGGAAGCTTGAAGCATTCTGAAGAAAAGAGGTTCTGAAGACAAAGTGCTCCTGAAGTGCTGACGTCATCAGAAGCAAGATCACCAGAAGCAGTTTTCATCAGAAGATCATCAGAAGCTTAGAGAATTAAAGGCTTCAAAGGTTGTTCATATGATTTAATCTCGTCTAACATTGCAAAAGACTGAAAGAACAAAGCAACAACTAATTCAAATGGATTTGAAGGCATTAGATGCTTTTTCGTTGGAGAGAGTTGACAAAGGACAATTGTACGAAGTGTACAACCACTATCTCCACTACTCTGTTTTGTGTCTGCAACAGGACAAGAAAAACAGCTATGCCTGCACCAGTGTTCCTCCAAACTTGGAATGAATTTGAAATTGATCCTTCATAGGACAATAACCATATCAGACAAAAGATCATTGGTGATTTTGATCAAGCTTCAAACGACTCTTTTTGATGTGCTGCAATTTCCAACGTATCTTTCACACCTTTATATAAAGGAGTGAAGACCTGCTGTTTGGATATGCAGACACACATATACAAGACTCATACAACAATTTACAGAGTGTCAAACTCTGTTGAAATTGTTCTGCATCAAAAGTTCACTTAGAATTTCTTATCAAAGTTCATATCTTAGAAATTCTAGAGTCATAAGAGTCTGTAACTGATTTGTATTGTGAACACCACGGATTGTATATCAAGTGTTCAACCTCAAACAAATTTCTTTGTAATTATGTTTGAATAGAAGTCTCTTGCTTGTGTGCTTGAGCATAGGAAGTCTCTTGATTTAGTTCAGGAGCATAGGAAATCTCTTGCAGGTGTGCTTGAGTAATTTGAAGTCTCATGCTAGTTGTAGCAGTGAGCAATTGTAATCAAAAATTTTTTCTAGTGAACTCTTCTTGGAAGTGCAAGGGGGACAAGACTACTTCCGGTTTGTGGAAGGAACCTGTATAATTGTTTTGTGTCTTTCTTCTCTCTCTCTGTTTTATCCGCTTCATTTAGATTCTGATTATCACTTTAGAAGCTAAACTCTATCTGCTTCTGATCAGTGACTTCAGTAGGAGAAAACGAAGAAAAAACAAACATAATTCAACCCCCCATTCATGTGTTTTTCTCACCTTCACAGTTGTCACTTGAAGAATAGACTCCATCACAATTTAGTTGTCACTTGAAGCCATCAGAAGGATATAATTCCAATTTCCAAATTAATAGAGCATTGAACGGCAGTACCTGTTTTGTTTTTCCTTTTAAAAAAAATGGTTAATATGTCTTTACCACTTGTAATTTGGGCGAGTTCCAGTTTACCCCTCTGTAATAAAAAAGTTTAGATTCCAATCCTATAATATGAAGATTCTCCACAAAACATCCCTAACCCCATCCAGACGCTGACGTGACACGTAACTGTGTAATTATTTTAATTTTTAAAACCTGACATGTGTGTAGTGGTTTAAAAAATTATTTTTAAAAAGAAAAAAAAATTGAAAATTATTTTTCAAAAATTTGAAAATAAGAAAAAAAAGGAAAAAAAAATCAATTTCTTTTAGCAAAACATTCAAAAATTAGCTTATATTAATTTTTTCAAATATTTTTAAAATTTTAATTTAATTTGGATTATTTTAAAAAAATTTCAAAAGTTTCAAAATATAGTAAGTTTAGGAATTTTTTTGGAAATATATATATATAAAAAGAAAGCAACCCTTTTCAGCTCTTTTGGACTGCTGTTTCTTTTCAAAAACGCCCCCTATTTTCAATACAACATATGTAACAAATAGATAAGAATAAATTCAAATATTAAAAAAATTTCCAGATTTTTTTTATCCTCAATTTTTAAATGTTAAAAAATATTCTCAAATCTGTAACACATCTGGAATAAAATTTTCCTAAATTTTATAATAAATTTGTATCGAGATTTTTAAAAATAAAAATATTTTCTAAATTTTTTTTTGTTGAGAAAATTTAAAAAACTTCTTTTTCGAAAAAAAAATTCTGTTTTAAATTTCAAAAAATATATATTCCAAATTTTCAAAAATAATTTGAATTTTTATTTTAAATATATATTTCAAAATTTTCGAAAATAACTTTAAAAAATTATGGAAAATTAAAAAATTTTGAAATAAATATTTTTTGTAAATTATAAATTTTGGAATTTTCGAAAAATATATATTTCAAAATTTAAAAAAAACTTGGAAAATATTTTTCGTAGTAAAAAAAATCCTGATTTTTTTTTTTAAAAAAAAAGGCACAAATGCCATCTGTACCTTTAAAAAAATGAAAAACAAAATTAATTATACAGTCAGCATGTCACATAATCAGATATACACAGTCAGCATACCACGTCAGCAATTCTGCACAGTCACATGAATCAGAGGCTAAAATCAAAGAATCTTATTTTACCCGATTGGAATCTAAACTTTTATTTTTATAGGTAAACCGGAATTCACTCAAATTACAGAGAGTAAAGACATATTAACAAAAATAAAAAATAAAAAATCCCTCACCAACTCAATGGTGAACAAAAATCCTTATGCCAACATTTTGGCAAATGTAAACCGATTGCAAATTCTCAGATTCAAAACATGCGCTTTTAAGTAAATTTTTTAATTTTATCTCTTGCCATCTTGCAACAATAGCCATTTAACACCTCTTCAAATGGAGGTGGCAAACAGTTGCACCATAATGATCACTCATTCCATGTATCAACTATCAAAGGAGACGATTAAAATGCAAATTGATATCAACCACAAATTTCAAGCCAAAAGTAAAATGGTTCATGAAAATGTGGCAAGAAACTGAAAATTGTTGCCAGTTGCCACCACAAGTAACATCTAATAGACAAGAAGTAGAAAATAATAGTTCTGAAAGAGCATGAAACTATGGATGGAAAGCCTTTGCCAAACCATAAGCAGCCGCAGAGGCAATGGCACCGATGAGAGCAGTTTCCAAAGCACTCCTGATAGGTTTGTTGCCGGTGAAGCATCCCTTGACAAAGCCAAAGATAAGCAAAGCAATCAATGTAACCACTACTGAAACAAGAACAGCCTCTGATGCATTTGGAATGAACATGTAAGGAATGAGAGGAACAATTCCACCCAATACGTAAGCAATAGCAATTGTCATTGCACTATACAATGCTCTTCTTGGATCTGGCTTCTCTAGTCCCAGCTCAAACCTGCCACGCCAAGTAACCAATTTGTTAATTAATTTGTTCAATCACTTACAAATTCAGAAAGTTATCTTCCATTGTAGAAATTAATTCATATTTTTAACGAAGCAGGTATTGTAGAAACAATAAAAAGGTGCATGTATATAAAATTGGATTACATCAATTTCTTTATTTTTTCAAGCATTCAGAGTCATATTTGATTGTAGCAAGTAATTCAGATTATGAAAGATTGAAAGATGCATGTAGAAAGAATATAAAGGTGGATGAATATAAGTTGGATTCATGTTTCAAAACTTCTCATCATAGTATAAAAAAAAATGGTCGTTCTGTTCTCCACCTCCACCAGTAAATCTTTACCTCTAATTTGATTTCTAAACTAAATCATATCAATCTTATTTTAATAATTCAAATACAAGTCAGAAACATTGTAACATATTTGTATGCATCACAATATGTTTGTTTTGAAAAACTTTTTTTAGGCACAAGTTTAACCAAGACTAGAGATATTTATTTTATAGAAGCATAACAATATTAACATTATACCTGCACAGGATAATTTATTCATCCTAACTAGCTGTACAACAAAAAATAGTTATAAAAGAAACCCACGTGTAAGGTTCTCTGGGATAATTCTTTTATCATGTTTTTATCCGTTTGCATTTCATGGACCAGTAGCATATGCCTAATATTAAAATAATTTGAGCTAATTATTCTTAGTTTTTCAACAGCAACAAAAAAACATTGATTATACAATACAATGGTTTGGAATTAAACAAAAAAAATGGTTATGATAAAAATTGAAATTTTGAGGATTTTAAACTTTGTTTACCCATTTTATTTTGACACAGATTTCTTCAAAGGTCATCCACGATGGTGGATGCTTCACCTATTTAACACGATAATAAATTGACATCTCTATTGTGGAGTTTAATATTTAAGTGTCTATAAAGAATGGTGGTTATGGAAGCACCATCTCTCTTCACCCTATTTAATAAATTATAATTAAATAAATAAAATTAGGTTGAAATGTAGTGATAGAATTATTTGTGGGACATTATTCAGTAATTTTCTTTGAGGTGTTGGGTTGGAGTAAAATGATGCTTATTAAGTATTATAGTAAAATGAGAGATGTGGATAAAGAAGACCCATTTAAGCACTCAAAGTGGAGTGCTCCATTGTAAATGGTCTAACTTAATTAAAGTTGGAACTCAAGTTTACACATACAACAATGTTTAAATTCATAAAAAAAATTTGACACTCATTTGAATCTAACAAGATATAGAAATAGAAATGTTGATCTTCACTGCTGTTCGAAGATATGAAATTGATTATTATTTTTTTAAAACACTGACGTACTAAAAAACAAAAAGAGAGTCGAAATAGTATTTGTGTAACTGTGGCACGCATGACCAAAGTTTGGAATCTGTAATGAAAGTATCAAAGCATGTCCACACTGAAAAAGTGGAAACGCACAACCAGAAAAAGTGCCTTTCTCTTTCCAATCCCACTCTTGCCAGCATATAACATTCAACATGTAACGACGCATTGCAAACTCCAAATTTTGGACAAATATTAACTCAACAAATATTACAAAAAATAAAATAAAATGAAACTTACTTCATCATGAAATCAAGCCATGCTTGAGGATTCTTTCTCAGAGCATTCACCACAGGTCCATATTCATGTGCCTCTATTCCATACTCAGCCAATATTTCTGCCACCTCAGCAGCTTCTGAAATTTTTTCACATAAACAAAAAACTATTTTAAAATCAAATAAAAAAATCGAAAACCATTTATTAAAATAAAATATTACGAACCAGTTTCTGGTACTGTAACGATTTCTTCTTGTTCCCTTTTCAATTCTCTGTTGTAATGATCAGCTTCACCTTTTGCAGCCAAATACCTTCACAACAACACAGTGCAACGTTTCTTCAAATCAATTCATGATAATAAAAAATGTGATCAAAATTGAGTGTGTTACCCTCCGAGACCCATGGAGATGGCACCGGCAGCGACTTCGGCGATGCCAGCAGTGAGGACGATGGAGGAAGTAGCATTGGCGCCAGAGAGACCAGCGGCAAGGGCAAAAGGAACGGTGAGGCCATCGGAAACACCGATGATGATGTCACGGACGATTTCACCGGCGGTGAAGTGCTTTTCAGTGTGGCGATTGAGAAGGCTCTGTTTCTCAGATTCAAGGTTTAGTCTGTGTTCGTCGCCATTAGCAGCCATTTGAAGTAGTGTATGTGATTACCACTACTAGAAGTGATTTTGGAATTGGAATCCAAACAAAGCCTAATGTGTAACTGTTGTTACATATGCTGCGCAAATATATACTACTGCTACAACCCAAACGTCGCCATTGGGATTACATTAATTAATTAATATTCACACCCGTGCTTTAAAAGAGAGAAACAAATTTAACTTATCTCAGTTGCTTATCATTTTCAGTATATTTTTTTTCTTTCTGACATTTACGTGTAATTTTAAGTATTTTTTTTATTTTTTTTAAATCGATATCCAGCTCAAGAGCCGACTAACCCATATTCAATCCACCGTTTACTTGTGAGGCCTCATTTAAAGCGAGATTATAATTTTGTATGGACTTAACCCATCAAAATTGACATCAGCATGAATCAAACATGAGACACACTCTAACGTACCAAGCCAACCATTGAACTAACCCGAAATGTGATATGTAATTTTAAGTATCTCCCTTTTACTACAAAGTGATTCATTTGCTCATTTTATACTATTAAAAATAAAAAAATTATAAATGAAAGATAAAGAAATTATTGATGTATTCATTTATATATTTTTTAAAGGGTTTATTTACTTATTGTTAATTTGTATGAGATTATCCAATATGATAATCTTTAAAAGCGAGAGTGAGTACATTATCGAGAGTAAGGATTCCATTCACACAACATTATTTATGCAATTTTTTTTACAAATTCATACATCAAAGTCTTTGTAATTTAATACAATAGACTGTATGTACTCTTTCGAATTAAATTCACGGTATTTTTATTGTAGAGAAAGTAGAACCGTTCATTTTTACAAATTCATAAATCATAGTCTTTGTAATTTAACACAATCGATCGTATGTACTCTTTCGAATTAAATCCACGGTATGTTTATTGTAGAGAAAGTAGAATCGTTCATTTGTCTTTACAAAAGAAAAATTGGTTTACTATGTTATCATCTAATTAGATGTTTTTAATAGGTTATATAGTTTATATTAGTTTATCTTTTTAAAAATATAAGAGAAAAAAAATGAAAGCTTTAACAAATTATAAGAGAAAGAATTATACTATGGATCTCTCTCTTTCTCTTACACACAATATCTTTTTTTATCAAATCATTTATAATATCTATAAAATTAAAAGTGAAATTATGTTAAATATTTAAAAAAAATAATTGTATTTTGGTTTACTATTGATTTTATTCCATCCAAACAAAGTTAAATATGATTTTGTTCCTCTTTAAATTATAATTTGAATATTCTTTTGTATTATTATAGAATCATAATAACAACTTCTATATAAAAAAATCATAATAGAAACTACTTATTTATTGTATAATGAACTTTGGATATATTATTTTATTTGGTTTCCGGTTTTGTAGAATCATGACAATTTTTTATTGTAGTAGCTGCGATTGTTGTGGAAAGCAAGTAAAAGTTGTGCTACAATTTTAACAATTACAATGAATTTTGAATATATCATTAAGTCGCAACAATGGACTGTATGTGTATGTTTGAAACAAGTTTTTTAGATGGAGAATGATAATATTTTTTTTTGTTTAATGAGGTAACAAAGTTCAATTTTTTATTAGCGAGCTGGAACTTCATGGATATAGTTGAAACAAATGGTTAAGATTTGAAAAGAAAACTTATAGCAATTTATGAATTATGGCCTGCTTTTATAGTCGAGACAAGATACGATCATACACATAAGGAACCTCAAATAATTCTCTAAAAAAACATTCATCTAACACAAAAAGTAAGAGAACCTAATTCTAATAGGTCTAAATTTTTATTTTTGAGGTCATACCTTGAAGGGGCCCGACTCTATTGAGCAGTTTGCACACCCCAAGATCCAGCCCTGCTTTTTCCTACTAATAAAATTTCAATTGATTCAAAACAAATTTTCAAGTTCGTTAGATCAAATGGAACCAATTGATACCCATATTAATATTTGTGGAATATATATGTACATTTTGTATAATTGAGTTGTTGATTTGAGTTTTGAAAATTAATTAATACAATATTCCCTCCGTCGCAAAATGTAAGTAAAAAAAAAAACTTATTTTCTTTGTCCTAAAATGTAAGCAAAAAAGACAAACTTTTATCCTATTTAGTCTTTTTTTTTTGGGTCTCTGGTGGACGTGGAGACACCGTAACCAGATGTGTCTTAGTCATGAAACCTGGTCCCTCACTCGGATCCATTTCCACATTCAAAGCTCGGCTGAAATGATTAAGAGCATCTTTCATACCGCGACTGCTCCTCATCCAGACCGTATGGTTCATTGGAACAACGAAAACTTCAGTTGTAATGTCCTAAATGTGGATGGAAGCTGCTTGGGAACTCCAACTCGAGCTGAATATGGTGGCATCGTCCGGAATTCTGCTGGCCTCTATTTCTCGGGCTACATCGCAGCAACTTCTGGCATTTTGTTTACCGAGCTCACTGCAATCCACCGTGGTCTGCTCCTGGCTATAGAATCAGAAATTGAGGTTCTAGTCTGCTACTCCGATTCGCTGCTTTCTACAAAGCTTGTCACTGATCATGTTTCTAATTATCATGCCTATGCTGTTTTAATCCAAGACATTAAAGATATTCTCTCCTCAAGAAATTTCTCCATTCATCATTGTCTCAGAGAAGGAAATCAATGTGCTGACTTCTTAGCTAAGCTCAGAACCACCTCGAATGAGGAATTTTTTACTCATGTTTCTCCTCCAAGCGACCTTCTCCCTTTGATCAAGAACGACGCCATGGGAATTTTCTTCCCTAGAGCTTAGACTTTTTTTTTTCTTCTTGTTATCGCTTTTCTTCTTTTTTCTTAGCCTTGTAACAAAAAAAAAAACTTATTTTTTTTAAAAAAAAAATCATCTTTTCCAAGTTTTTTTTTGTTTATTCTCGTAAAATTAAATGCAAATTACATTCAATTTTCTCTCTCTTTCATTTTCTTCATAATCAATAGCCAATAAAAATTGTTTTTATATCTTCCTATAAATTTTTTTCCAAAAAAACATAAAAAATTATATTCCAAATTCTAATGTTTTAATTTTTCTTAATAAGTGTGATTATTATTTTTCTTACATTTTGGGACGAAGGGAGTACTTAATATTGACCAGTTAAGTGGTTTAATGATTTGCTGTTGTAATTTACGTGATTTTAAAGTAAAAATAATAATAAAAAATGATAGATTTTTTTTTGAAGTAACTCGCAAACTAGCCCACCCGCCCTCGGAAGAAGCACACTAATATTTGGATTTTGCTAACGAGTGACCTCGGGATACTCTTCAAGCATTTTAAAGTTAAGAAAAGTCAAATATTTCAATTTTCAATGTAATGACTACACATATATTTACAAAAACATACTATTTAAGACTCTTCAAGAGTATCCAAAAGCACTCATTAACTTTTACCATCATTTAATAAAATGACTGCTATCTTTCTTTTATTAATAACATTCTTTAATAGGTACTCCCTCCGGTCTCAAATATAAGAAATGATTCCTTTTTAAGGTTCATTGAGTAGTTAATGTATCTGGTCTACATTGTAAAGTAGATACATTAATTATTCAATTAACCTAAAAAATGAATCTTTTCTTATATTTGAGATCGGATGGAGTATGTAAAAACTTTAAAGTTCATTTTATTTTTAAGTAGATGGAGTAAGAAGGAGCAATGCATAAAAAACAGGGGTTGGAGAGGAAAAATGAAGAAACTAATTGACATAGTCGCGCGCGTGGTGTGTGTCGATCATCAGAACTTTGGAATGATCGAATTTATTGGTGCAAGCTTTCCATAATGTATCCCAACAAAAAACTCCTGAGTATATGTAATCTTGTTGCGCTGAGTAAAACTTCATAATACCATTTCTTAAAGAAAAATGTCGACATGTTTGTGCCATTTAATTAATTTGATCCAATTTTATATATGATTTTTTCTATTAGGAGGTGGGAATGGGAAGGGAATCTTCCTGATAGTCAATTTATATGTACCCATTTTAGGCGATTATTGAAGCTAGGTACGTATGGATAAGCCAAGAATAAACAAAATATTTAATTGAACAAACTTCCATGAGTCACTGAAGAAGCTAGCTAGCTGCCGAAGTTTCCAACTGATCGATGATGATACGTGACGAGGACAGACACAACCCATAATTGGTCTTCATAATGGTTGTGGATTGGTTAAAAAATCAATCTGTTACACTTCAATCGGTTTTTGAATCTCAAAAATCAATTTTTGTTTTGTAAAAACAGATTCTACTCGCTCGAATTATCTTATATTGATATAAAACCCAAACACCTAACAATTAGATAATCTAGATGGATTAAAGTTCATTGCAGATTTTTTTTTTGGTTAAGATTGCACCAAAAAATTATTGATATATGAACTCAAACATCTAACAAATATGCGTGTTGAAAAAAGTAGTTCTAAAAGGGTGAGACCCACGTGCATTTCTTCCATAAAATATGAGTGTTGAAAAAAAGTATTAGAATGAATGATGTTAGAACTACCCTTAATAAATATACTCCAATCATAGTTTGCATGTTGCCCAATTATGCATATTCCTGCTCTATCAAAATATCTATTACGTTTGAATTTCAAAAGTCTGAAACTAAAAAGAAGTTGCATCTAATTAATACTTTTTATTTAAAAAATTAAATAGCAACAATGTAGTTGCTCACAACAATGTGGCAAGGAAATGAAAATCGTTGCCACACAAGTAAATAGTTCTGAAATAGCTAGCCTTCGTTGCCATCAAATACAAAACGTGAAACTATGGATTGAAAGCCTTTGCCAAACCAAAAGCAGCTGCGGAGGCAACGGCGCCGATGAGAGCAGTTTCGAAAGCACTTTTGATAGGTTTGCTGCCGGTGAAACATCCCTTGACAAAGCCAAAGATAAGCAAAGCAATCAATGTAATTACTACTGAAACAAGAACAGCCTCTGATGCATTTGGAATGAACATGTAAGGAATGAGAGGAACAATTCCACCCAATACGTAAGCAATAGCAATTGTCATTGCACTATACAATGCTCTTCTTGGATCTGGCTTCTCTAGTCCCAGCTCAAATCTGCCATGCCATCGAGTAAGCAATTTGTTAATTAATTTGTTCAAGCACTCACAAAATAATACATTCTTTCCTCTTCTCCAAGAAAGTTATATTAACAAAAGGTACACTTGAATAAACAATTTTGTTAAAAAATGTGACTCTAAGAACAAGCAATGATGTTAAAAATTTCTTTGAGGGATTTAGTTGCTTGATATTAATTATAAGAACAACATACTAAAAAATCATAGGATTTTATCATGAATTATGTGAAATCAACGTTTTATTTTTTGGATTTGTGAAATCCATTTTTTTTTTTGCTGAGCAATTTCCCTCAATGTTATTCTTGAAATATATCGGGCTTCTTCTATTTTCTCACTTACAAACAAAACATGCTATACATATCTTCACATTTAGTTAAGTATTAAGCAAGAATAAATCAAGTTCGTTTTGCAGGTCAACCGCGATCCGTTCCATTATATTATGGATAATGATATATGCTGTAAGAAACGTCGCGAGAGTTTCACGACAATACAAAGTGATACCCTTCTCCACCTCTTTATTTATTGGTCATCCATGTGCTCAACTAAAGGCCAAATCTAACGGTTCCAAATTAATCGTGATAAGTTCATCATGTTTTCTCTCGCATGAATGACAACACTCCTGTATTATACATGCATGAAATCGAGGTGTTCCAAATGATGCATAATCACACATCATGGATTATCCTTAATTAATAATTAACATATAAATTATTAAATCAAAGATTAAAGTCCAATTTACAATAATTACATGTATTAATTATAAAATATAAATTAAGAGAAAAAAATATAAATAAAAAAGTCCCACGAACCTAACTCAGTTGATGATGATATTGTGTTATATATACAAAGGTCGATGTTCGAACCTTGATTTCTCACTTATTCATGGTCAGTTTATCCACAGTTCCACTTCTCATCTGGTCAATATAATCTTACTCGATGTGTCTAAGTCTAAGCATCACTTTACCAAATAATATTCATTCTCTGAGACTCCTTTTCTCATCTTGAATAAATATTTTTATATGATTTTTTTTTATAAGCATATTCATGCATACATTTATATGCTGTGATATGTATCGATCATTATTAGAATATCATTTTCAAATGTTTAACTTTTTTTTTTGGAGGGGTTTCAACTTTGAAATGTTTAACTTACTTCATCATAAAATCAACCCATGCTTGAGGATTCTTTGTGAGTGCATCGACAACAGGTCCATATTCGTGTGGCTTTATTCCATATTCAGCCAATATTTCTGCCACCTCAGCCGCTTCTATTTTATTTTTCTCAACAAGAAAAAAATAATTAAAAAATAAAATAAAAAATCGAAAATCATGTTAACAAATAAATGAATAGTGCAAACCAGTTTCTGGTACAGCAATGATTTCTTCTTGCTCCCTTTTCAATTCTCTATTGTAATGATCAGCTTCACTTTTTGCTGCCAAATAACTGCACAACACAATGCAACGTTAGTTTCAATCCATGATAGTTAAAAAATGTGAGCAAAATTGGATACTGTGAAAATCATCAAAAGTGTAAAACTTTTTGAACTAATTTTTTTAAAGATAAAGTACCCTCCGAGACCCATGGAGATGGCGCCTGCAGCAACTTCGGCTATGCCTGCAGTAAGGATGACGGAAGAGGCGACATTGGCGCCAGAGAGACCAGCAGCGAGGGCGAATGGAACAGTGAGTCCGTCAGAGGCACCGATAATGATGTCACGGACTATGTCACCGGCGGTGAAATGCTCCTCAATGTGGTTATTGAGAAGGATCTGTTTCTCAGGTTCAAGGGTTAGTCTGTGTTCGTTGCTATTGCCAGCCATTTGAAAGTGTGTATATGTGATTACTTTACTACTACTATACTCCTTTGAAATTGAAATCAAACAAGCCTATGTGTTAGTATTGGTTCCTATAACATGCATATATATAGATATAGAAATATATTACAACCCAAATCAAGAGGGTCAAGCTAGGGGGATTCAACCCCCACCCCACCCCCCAATCAACATCAACATATATTCTATATGTAAACCATCATATGCTAACTACTATATTTTTTTCCATATACAAAAATAACTATTATATATAAATATATACGTACTACCCCACACACACACACACTAACTATTACTACATATACTCCTTCAAAAAAACTATTATAATATAATATTTATCAAAGTTTCATATATCAAGATAACTTGATAGTATTTGGAGAAAATAGTAATATATGTATTTAGAATTTTAAAAATGATTTTATATTTAGGAAGAATCAAATATTCTAAACGGATCTTCTAATTAGGAACATAGAAAGCAATATTTATAATTTCTAAAATTTTTGGCCCCTATTTCTATTTGTTAGTAGATCCGTCTCTGTTGCCAGGGTCACGTTTTATGGTAAAGACAACATAACTGACTAACATATAGACTTGCATACCTCAAGTCATAAATTTTTCCTAGTTTATCAATCGCTACATGGGGTCCCCCAATCATCATATCACGTACTACTCATTCCGTTACAGGTTTACTATATGTATTTTTTGAAGGAAGAAGTTTTACTACGAGTATAATCATATATTTTTGTTGTTAACCATCTGTTTTTTTTGAGCAATTGTTGTTAACAATCTAATTATTAAAGAAAAGAGACTTTCTTGAAAAAAAAAAGAAAAGAAAAGAGACTTTTATGATTTAGAGGTGAAAGGTAAATAAAGTTTAACTAATATTTATTTTATCTAGAAATTGAACTCAAGTTTTCTTGAACAATTTGTTTTTGATAGAGCTCATTAACCACTTGAAATCAATTGTTTTCCTATTTGTTTAATTTTCTTTTACTAATATATGAAGGTAAACAATACTAGTAAATAAAACGTTGTTCAATTCGTTTCGATGAATATTTTCAAAATATCATACAATTAATGTAAAAGTTGTACATTGACATGTGTGAAAATCAAACTACAATTAGCAAGACAAGACGTATAATATTATACAATACTTCTTTCAATACTCTATCCATAATGAAATATAAACAAAAAGATAGTAGAAAAGTTAATGTATATGAACTAATTTTTAAACACATACATTGACTTTTCAACTGTCACTTTTACGTATATTTTCAACCACATTCATTGACTTTTCAACTATCACTTTTGCTTAATCCATGTGCATCAACTTTTTTATTATCTTTTTTATTCATATTTCATTTCAAATATTACTACATCTGACCTTATTTCAAAAAACTCTTGCAAACTTTGTTGTCCCTTTTTTCTAAGATCCTCTTCAAATATTAATGTGCTTTAATTAGTTTTTTTTTTTTTTTTTTATGAAAATACCCCTAATCAAATGAAGAGATTTAAAATATCAACCATCTCTCAATTTCTCTCTCAATAGTTGAAGGATAACTTTAGAAAAGAATTTTGCATTGTTGACAAATTTAATGTAAACACAATTTTTCTTAATTCTCAGGGTCAAGATCCTCACAATTTAATAGACACTTTCATTTAAAGATCACATACTCATAGAATAAAATTAATATTTAAATTATTATTATTATGATTTAATTTTAGGAGTCCATCTCTCTTCAAATATTAGAAGTGTCAACTAATGAAGAGGAACACAACTTTAATTTTTATGGTTTTTTTTAATCAAAATATTCATATATATATATATATATATATATATATATAAGCACGAAGACCCCTCCGTATTTTACTACAAGTCGTTTTGATAATGTCGCATAAACTAAAAAATGTATTTAATATTGTATAGAAAAGAAAAATTATGAGCGATTTTATAAAATTATCTTTCATTAATGACATAAGAAAGATAAATTAAAATGATTGAAAGAAGACGAAATAGAAATCTGATTTAGGAAGATTCTTTTCTACTCATAAAAGGTGTGGATATTTTTTTTTAAAGAAGCTAAACTAGTCCAACTAGATTGTCACGGAGAGAATCGAACCTGAGACATCAAGGAGGAGCACACACTGAGATCCCAAACCAATACCACTAAAAAAAGGTGTGGATATTAGTACACAAGACAAAACTAATTTAATATTAGCAAAAAAAGAGGCAATTTAAATTCATTTACAAATAATTACACATAAAAAGTTTAATTTCCATGCTTTGTTTATGTAAAAAGTTTACAATTTCATCATATCATCACAATTGATGTGTGATTTAGAAGTGATTACAATAAAAATCAAACATTTCTAATTATCCGACCTTTATAATTGACTGACATTAACAACTTACAAATATTTTTTTTGAGGCAAAAAACTTACAAATTTAAACCTTACAAAAATCACGTGACTTGGTATGATTGAATGTACCAAATGAAACTGTAGGCAGAGTGTTCACCTCTAACCGATCAAGGCATGTTATTATTAATTTAACTTTCTCATTGAATGCCTTGGCCAACAGATTTGCCATACATAGAGAGAAGAAGAAGTTTCTTTGTCATGTTAACTTAATGCAACGCTTATCTTCCAGTTCTTTTGTGCAACCAACCACCCTTCAACATTGAGTTCCTGATCCTCTAAAAGTACCAGCCACCATGTGGCAAAATGCATTGCAGTTTGCAAGAAACATGTCTATTGAGTGTGGATTTGACATTCCCTTTTCACATTTCCCACCAAGTCAGCAAGAAGCCTAATTGAAAATGGATAGAACAGTGGCTACATTTACATGAAAAATTCGGTTGGTGTTGGGAAGTATTGGTGGGGGTAACAGTGGCTACTTTTATGGCTCTAACGGACCTATCCTCTGAAAGTTTACTTCTAAATATTTTTATCTACTTTTACCAAATTACAGAGAAATGTTATTTTAAACGAGTTGTCCAGAAGTATACTATCAGACATATTTCGTACGAAAATAACTTCCGGAGATGGATAATTTTCTTAACAAAGAGGTCTTTAAAACCATGCTAATCTCTAAAATAAAGTGAATTTAACAATAAATTTGATGCTAAAGTTCAATTTTAGAGACAAAAGTTTCAAATATCAATCTTTAGTTAGAACCAATTTTGGAAGTAAATTCAATTCTACTTGAAAATATAAAAATCTATTTCATAATTCATAAAGTAGAGAAAGGTTGATAATTTATCAGGCAAAGCAGAACCATGAGGAATAAGTCCACTTTTTCTCAGAATGCATACAGTGCATGGGAAAAACCTCCAAGAGGTTGGTTTCAATGTCATATTGTAATGTGAACACTACTTTTCATCCATCTTCTGGTTTAACCAGTGTAGGAATTAGGATGCCGCCTTAGTTCAATTTTTATGAGAGCTTTCACCTCTAGGTTTGAGCTAGACTTACAGCTGGTTGTGTATGCCATCGTATTTTAGTAAGAGGAGGACCTATATGAATTTGGTTCATATGCCATCAAATAGTACAAATATTTTGGTTAGTTTTTCTCAAAGACAAACCAACATGGAAGATCATACTCTTGCAAGGGCTGTCATGTCTTAGGCTATTCACCATGATGTTAAATTTTTACCTACATGTAGAAGGTTAAGGATGGAGAAAAAGAAACAGACATGTTACTGAGATTCATTTCAAAGTTGGAGGAAGTATAAAGTTAGGCTTCATAATATATACATTTATTTGGACAAGAAGGAAGAAAGCTTAGAATGAGTTCTTATAATCTCTCTGTGTTCCATTCCACAACTCAATAAATCTTTAAGGCTTTGAGCTTTATTCTAGAAGTACATTACAAAATTAAAATGGTTTTCAAATTAGTAACTATCAAACCACAATTAACACCAAACTAACCACATCATACCTACCGCATATATATGATATAAGTCATGACCTGAAATCAAATGACCAGCCTCGGTGATGACTCGATGTTCTTCATGAAGTGCATACAAGCTGGCCAATCAGGGCATGGACAAAGAAAATGACACAGTTGCATGAACAAAATCCAAATGAATTTGAAATGCCTGAAATGCAAATAATCACCTGTTATCAATTTTTCCAAAACAATCGATACAGAAGTTAAACTCAAGGTTGCAAAGTTAACTGAATTGATGAGATCAATAAGAAATAATTTGTTAGTTGTTATAGTTAGCTGTTACAACTTCCAGGATGACTGACTAAAAAGTTTTTTGGTTTTACAACTTGCACAGAACTAATTCAATGATTAATACAAGATACATTTATAACAATAATCATTCAAAACTCAAAATGCTGTCATAAAAAATGGGGTATATTAGGGGCAAAATGGGAGGAGCTTTGGGGGTGAGAGATATGGAGGTTTGGGGGTGAGAGATATAAGATTGGTAAATTTGAGTTTATTGGCAAAATGGAGATGGAGATTGTTACAAAGCGGAGAGGGTTTGTGGAAAGAGGTGCTCATCGATAAGTATGGCCCCCGGGTGT
>Ga0315913_1004445_pt1 | contig 16975 bp, 3 predicted proteins | sample MpolsnodulesMG_FD_207736 | JGI IMG/M metagenome (GOLD analysis project Ga0315913, IMG submission 207736) | Medicago polymorpha root nodule microbial communities from Los Angeles, California, United States - small nodules | ecosystem: Host-associated > Plants > Roots > Nodule | place: USA... | reverse complement strand
ACCGACGGTGATGATTTATTTGGCTAAAAGATACTAACTTAAGGGACCAAATTGTAACGTTAATAACTTATGGGACCAAAATATAACCAACAAATAACTTAAGGGACCAAATCAATAATTAAGCCATATAAATAAATTCAACAAATTTTTTATAATACAAAAATAATGCAAGTCTTCAGCTGACTGGACATGGAATTTGTCATTTTAATTATCCTAGCACCTCCGACAAGGAAGCTAGTTTCTAGCGTCCAAGTGACCGTTAACTAAATGAAACTGCATAAATTATACTCATGGATGATATTACTCTTGGATGATATTGACCTATATACCATAAGGATGTGTTTCATTTGCAAAACAGCAAGTACTGGACAAAACAGTACAGGACAAGACAAAACTTCAAGAATTATGTTGGAAAATAAAAAGGGCGTTTTGGTATTTTTGATAGTCTGTACAATGGACAAAAAGTTGTCAAGTTATTTAGTGAGGGACAAAAATTGCTGTTTTTACCCAGTTCCTTGCTACCTGTTTTGTCTAGTCCCATGACTAGTTTCTAAATCAAACAACGAACAAAAAAAGTTGTCCAGTCCCGTTTTTTTAAAAAATCAAATGCATGATAAACACACACATATGGAAAACTGTTAAAAGGAAAGAATATATAAAAAATTAAAGTTTATTGAGAAATTGCAAGTCCAGTCAGCTGAAGACTAGCTGACTGATTTGCAAGGATGACTAATGTTGAAAAGTTGGTAAGCTTTATTGAATGTTTTAGAACCCGTGCCAGCGATATAAAGCGATACGAAAAGATGAGTGACCTTATAGGCTTATATCAAATCTAAAGTCAGTACTATGTCCTTGTGGCAGATGAATGATGCAGAGGCAAAGGTTTTTTGTTTGAAGGGGGAGTAAAATTAAGATATTTAAATATGATTAACTATAGCAGACTCTAAGACATTAACTATCTGAAAGACAAATGAAAGAATATGCTCACCTCAGGCTTAAGATCTCTGTGCACCACACCCTGAAGATGACAAAATGCAACAACATTTAGTATCTGTACCATGACAGCTTTGGCATCATCTTCTGAGTATTTCCCTCCTCTGAAGAAGCAAAAAATCATGTGGCTAGTAAGGGGCAAGGTGCAATTACTAAGTTAAATTTTATTATTGAAATAACGCCGCTAACGCGGCTATGATGGCCGCTGCTCACTTCTAGGGTGAGACGGTGCATGTGGGGGAGGTCACCCACTGCACCGCGCCGATAGTGGCTCTATTTCATGCTATTGACAACATAATAATTACCTTGATAGTATCATGTCTAATAGCTCTCCCCCTTCACATAACCTGAAACGTCGATAGTATCCAGCTAATTATGAATATGCTATATAAACAAAAAATTCTCACAAGCAGCAAGCATTCAAATCAACAAATAAATGTTAAACCTAATAAATCACCTTGGTGTCACCTATACGTGGGGATTTACTTGCTCTAGAAACAAATCTTAAGCTTAATCTCTTCAAAAACTTTATGTGAAATATTAATTTAACAAATCCAATAGCTGAATCATTAGTTAGACGCATCAATTTTTGATACAGTGTGCAATCTTACAGTCAATATTTGCTATTTAAAAGTATATTACTCACTGAAAAAAGTTGTATGATTAAGTATCAATTTTATTTCTTATATTGCATGACTGTTTGTAGACTCGATCTACTTAATAAGAACGTCCCATCCACTAGTTGAATAGATGAAATCTAGTCGAATTGATGAAAGTAGTTTATACGAAGTTATTTAACAAAGAAAGTTTAAAAGACTTGTTAGAGGAAGTGGATATAATGTATATATAGATGCGTACATAAATTTCTTAACTAGGATGTGCAAAGCACTACCAAAATCAAAATTGAAAAGGAAACAAATGCCCTCAAACTTACTCCATTACAATGTAGACATTTTCTTGGTCTTCAAATGCATCGTAAAATTTTACCAAATTGCTGTGCCCATTCAAAGCTCGCAATATTTTGACCTCTCTTCTCACATCTTCAATTGCAATTGCTGTTGTCATCTGGCAACAAAACACTTAAAGATGAATATGTAATTTATACCTGGTACCCTCTAGAAAGTTTAAACCAAACGCAAGGAAACAAAAATAAATCACAGAGTAGAATGAATCACGGAGTATAGAAAATTCCAAAATATGGACACAATAAACAATATCGTCCAAATTCCAAGGAAAATTCAATTCCTATACTCTTTATTCCTCAAGTTTAACTCCAATAAGTCTGATCAACATCAATCAAGCTAACTATTAGATCAAGCTCAGAATAAGAGTACCAATTGAAGCTGATCTACTCTATTTTCACCAAAACAACACGTAAACTAACACTTCATTCCAACTCCTAGAAAAACATTTCCAAACAATTCTAAACAAATAATCCTCAACAGCAAATCCTTGAACACAAGTAACCAGAAAACAACCTAAAACCTCAAACCTTAAACACAAGTAACCAGAAAACAACCTAAAACCTCAAAGTTTGTCAAGCAAATAATATATGAATCACCAAAATTAAAACGAATTCCAAGCCTATAACAATATTCCAAAGTATACCAAGTGATTCATCAAAGTATCAACACTAAACAAATACAATTTTAAGTTCATGCTTAGCTAGAAATAATCATAGAAGTAAAAGAACAGGATTAACCTTTGCTTTAGGAATCACTTTCACAGCCACTTGTTGACCCTTAAACTCACCCTTTTTGAATTTAGCAGAAGAAGTATACCCAAAATGCCCCCTACCCACTTCTTCCCCAACCTCCAACTTACTAGCAAAATCCTTTGAAAACCCAAATCTCTTGTCCAAATCCCCGGCACCCTCCTCTCCGTCTTCCGGTATCGCCGCGGCTTCCTTCTTCCCTTGTCTCCTAGCCAACACAGCCCTTATATGCTTCGCCGGAGACGGCGGTGGAAAGGGTCGCCGGAAAAACCTCCTCGGCGTCGAGTTACGGCTTCTTTCACTCGCTGGAGTTGACGGAGTAGACGGAGACTTCTTCAGAAACCGAGCTGGACTTGGACTGTAAAACGGGAAAAACGGTGACTTTTTTCCGGCGATGACGTCATCTTTCTGGTTACCGGTGTAGGGACTTTGTGGGGTCTGTGGGATTTGTGTTGGGTCAGTTTCCGTTTCTCTAAGGGCGTATGGGTTTGGTTTCTGTGGCTTTGAAGTGCAACCCCCCATTGTTGAACGATCACAGAAGCTTGTGAAAGTTGAAACTACTGAATCATTACTCGTCGCATTGCAAAAATAATTTCCTGGGTCTTGTTATTTTCTGCTAAAGATTCGAACTTTGCAAAAGTTTTAAAATGGGTTGAAATAAAAAATTTGAGATAGGTTGAACTATAAGTGGATTTGTGTAGGTGTAGAAGAAGATGAAGAAGAATAGATTGGAAAATTTCACATGACACGTGTCATGCACGTGAGTATTGAGTTTTGGTTTTGGTGTTCATTGAATTTGGAAAGTGAAGAGAGGAGAGAAAATGGTTATGGGATTGAAAATGATGATGATGGTGGTGAAGAGAATAGTGAAGCAATAGGTTGTGAAGATGGAAAAGGGGGATTATTGTAATTGTATTGTTGCCACAGATTTGGCTACATATTGTTCCCCCATTTGACTGAAGGCCAAGAATGCCGTACCAAAAGAAATTACAAGTATATAATAGAAAGGAAAATTATGAGGAAAATAAAGGGTGATTGTCATGGTGTAATATGAAGGCAAGAATACAAAAACTGAAAAACAAAACAAATAAAGTTTAGGGGGCAGTTATAATTGAATTGAATAAGTATTATGTGTATAGTATTTATTCATTGAGTGGTTATGAAATAAGATAGTGATGTATAAACAATTAAATAGAAGATGGATACCATACGACTTTCAATTATTTATTGATTTGTTTTCACTCAACTCGTCATATGCTTCAAGTAAGCAAACTCCAATTTTAGAGCATAGCATATTCTTGACTTCATTAACCACTTAGTTTATTATAAACGGTTTCGGCATATGCATGCCTCATCCCTATTTTCTTGGCTTGAATCACATATCATGCCAAACTTCTTTCTTACATACATCACTGTCTAAGTAATTTATAAGGTAATTTTGTAGATGTAATAATATAAATACAAAATAGAACCGATTTTAACTTAAATCAAAATTTAGATTTGTTTGAATTTAAATGTGAATGATTAGCCACACATCAACTATAAAATTGTTAAACGAAGAATGATGATGCTTATGCTAAAAATTCATAAGATTTTGATAGAGATGTGATGTCAAGGTCTTGTGGTCTTGATTAATAGATTCTTGATGTTGTGGCATTCCCTTGAACTCTCAAACAAAGTGGTGTTGAGTGAGGTCGAGCTTGGTGGGGGAGTAGACCATTTGTGTATTTGATCGTTGTGTCAAAAGTATTTCTAACAGTGTAGTAAGACGACATGCTTTGTCTATTGGCAACAATAATATTGCAAGTATATGATGTGGAATACTCACATTTAAGAGGAGATTGTTGGAATTCATGTTTGAATGATTAGTCTCACATCAGCTATAAACATGCTAAATGAATATATAAAAAGTTGTGATTAATCTACTCAATTTGTGTCAAGGTTTTTTAGGGCTACATATAATTAATTTTGTTGCTCCATAATGTTCTCCAAAAATATAGTGTCAAAGTCTTTTAGTGTTCATGATCATTAGTTTGTTGTTGTTGCTATAGTGCTCCACTGAAACATAGTCCAAAAAATATTTGTTGAAAACATGTTCGATGTTCAACTATATAAGAAGAGACATTTCACAATTTTGGGAACAATTTATTTTTGGTAATCTAAGGTATTATCCCTGATAGAATTGCAATGGGGTATGTAGGTAGGTTATCTCACATTAGGGTTTAGTGAGGTGGATGGAGATTAGGTCATGTTGGGGGAGCCTCCTTGTATATGTTTATAAATAGGTCTAGTTAGCTCCTCATTAGGGTTAGGTTGGTGGGCCAGATTCTCTTACTCGGATGATCGCCCACATCGTTAATTATGTAATCCTCAAGCTCTAACTGTTCACACTGAATAAAAAATGACATGGACCAATGTTGTCTAACTAAGGCTGTCAAGTGTTCGAAATCGATATTGGTACATAATCCCCCCAAGCACGAACTCTATAAGAGTGAAGTGGTTGAGAAGTATCATTCGATGTTCATGATGTGGACCGACCACCAATTCCTCAAATATATCGGTACACAAGTTATCCAAACGATACTTTTAAAAACGAAGTGATTGATAAAAAAAAAAATACATATCATTTCGAAGTGTTTTCTATCCTCGTCTTTTCTACTCATGAAACAGGTTAATTTGACATAACCAGTCGATTGGATACTTAGTAAAATGATGCATTTTGGACACCTCTCCCCCCATTGTTTCAAATTTCATCAACGTTTTGTTTGCTCGCATCGCATTTATCTTGAACATTATGACATATCCTAAAATACTTTTTTTTCCGCATGACCAAAGATCAATTTTTGGACCAAATAGTAATTAAGAGGTCTAAATATCTACCATCTTTGTTACACCACTTTAACAATTTTTTTCTTTATAGTAAAATGTGCAATACAAATATTCATGCAGGAATTGATATACTTAAGCTTTAACTGTCTTGAGGTAGGGCGGCTCTAACAGAAATGACGAATAGAATTTTAAAACATTTTCACTTAAATATTAAAAAATTTCACCTATTTCTTTGTTTTATATATTTGTTTGATTAGCACAACTCATTTATACATAAGCTTTTGAGTGCAATTTGAAATACATGCGAGTCTCTAACTAAAATTTGATTTTGTTATTATTATAATAATATAGTCTAAGATATCCCCTAATAAAAATAATGTAGTCTTAAGATATGTTCTTCTCTTGGGACTGAGATACGGATCCGGTACATGGAAGGAACTTGATCTGCGAGTCCATATGATTTGTGTTTCACATGCAATCAATTTAAATTTTAAATTACTATCTATCAAGCTAACAATGCACGTAACATTACTTGGAGGTTCTCACCCATGTGCAGTGCCAACTTATCATTAAATACTGAGTAATTCGCAAGCAATCCCTATATCCTAAATTTGGTAATGATGTTCAAGGATAAGAACAAAGTCTTCATTGTTGTAGTCCATTTATAAACTCATCACCTAACCTAAATTGTAGTACAAATCAAATTGATTCAGATTAGGCAAACTTTATATCAGAAGTAAAATCAATTCGGTAGTAATAATTTATCTAAAATCATAATGTATACCTATTGTTTAAAACTTGTCAATTTAGTTAAACTTCCTAAAAGTTGAGAGAATCTTAAAAGGAATCTAAGTCTTTTGAAGTTAAAATGAACTTGGACATCCTAATTTTTACGTAAATTCTCACCTACAAATGTAAGCCCAAATATATATATTTTTTTAACTGAAAATCTTTCGTAAGTTAGAAGTTAATTCAAACTAAATTTAGTACATAAAATTGGTTTCTAGCTCATTGAATGCAATGAGGTTTTGTCTTTAATACTTGTTTTCATGTTATTTTATTATCTTCATCATCTTTAGTACTAAATCCTGTCTTTTTTTTTTTTTAAGGAACTAAATCATGTCTTTTAAAAGTCTGATTAAGATTGGATGTTGTATTTTAGGATTGAATTTTTATTATATTTATTAAACATAAAGTTAATCTTAAAATCTGAATCGTCTAATCTTAATTGGACGGTCGCATATCTTTATACTTCTTGCAGATTCAAGAAAATGACATGTTAGGATTGAGACTTGTTCAAATTTTCCTTAGTTGGAATATTATCCGTTCAAACTTTCCTTTTTGTTTTGTTTTGTTAAATTACTATTATTTTCTCTCAAATTAACCCTTACGTTGTTCATGTTTGTTCCTTGTAACATTGTTCAACAGATTTATTGGCAGCGGTTGCATGGTGGTTGTCTCTGTTGGAAAGAGTGTGCATGAGGAGTAATGGTTCTTGGTCATTGAAGATATTCTCTTTACCAAAGAATTGACAAGGGTTGGTGGATTCATGGTGTTTTTTTTATGAAAGGAAGATGAACAAAGTTATAATTTTTTAGTAGGAATGAGTATATGTAAAATATGGATGAAAGATGTGTTTGAGTTTCTAAGGATTTCACAAATCAAAGGTTGAAGAGGAATAATGGAAGGGTTCTTTGTTTTCACATGTATGAAGATGGGGGAGAGAAATTAGGGTTTTGAAGAGAGAATTACTATAGAATTTTGAGGAAATGAACGAGTGATTAAAACTGTCAATTAGCTAATCCAGAAAATTGAGTTTCCTGTGCCAACCCTTGTCCAAAGCCTTGTAAGTTTCCTGTTGATAACGGTGCTACCTGTGATAACGGAGGACTACCATGGCGGTGGAAACTTCGTACCTATGCCTATGATATCACTTTTTAAATACAATGGTACAACTTTTTTTTATAGAACAATGGTACAACTTCTAATTAGCACTACATCAATAGTATATAATCTCATACGTATTGTACAACTCCAAAATGAAAAAATAGAAAAACTCTAAAATAAAGTAGTAGTATTTCTCATGCAAAGTGCAATGCAAATATTGGCCTTCATCTCTAAGATTTTAGGTACAGAGTACAAACGGATGGTACATGATTGTATATTGATGCACTTTTAAGAATCTGATCCTAGACACGTGCTCAATCCCTATTCCACCAAAACAGGATCCTCGGTCAATTTTTAGCCATTACATTTCACTTTTATAATAAAAAAAATAAATACAACAAATAATGTTGTCAAGATTCATTTCAGAACGTTCCACTTCAAGTCTTCAACCACATTTCTGTTTGGTTTAAAAGAGTGAAAAACATATGCTTGGTCCAACAATAGTTTTAGCTTGTATAATGAATATTAATTAATTCATGCCATAATCATTGTATGTTTGGTTGTGCCTAATATCAATATAACTAATTACTAGTTTCCGTTTACCTATTATGAATTATTTATTATCCAAATCCAAACGTACACAATCAATAAAGTAACACATGGGTGCACCTAAATTACCGGCCAGGGAAAATAACTATTGGTAATAATAATGGTATGGTAAGTAAATATTAATGTCATGATCAATTATATTGACAGGTCTAGTCTTGAATTTAGACTTGTCTGTTAGGGAAGTAGATTGAACCCTTGTCCACTATTAAAAAGCCAGAAATGCAGCCATCAACCATAGTACTGTATTTTTATTACTTTGAATAAAAATCCACTGAGACCTGAGTCATTGAGTTATATTCTAGCAAGAAAATGACCTTTGACAGATTCCACAAGGAGGTTTCAATTATTCCACTGTCAAAGAATAAATGACACAGTAAAGAAAAAGAATCACTTGTTGTAGCAAAACTTGTGCTTTTTCATGAAAAATTTCTTATCTGTATGATACTGGCCTTTCTAAAGGAATCCTAGATGTATATTTATGGTGTAAATTAAGACTATCATAAAAGCAGGTTCAATGTGATCATATATTAGGTTGATCTTATTACATTTTTATCCCCCACCATTCCCTTTCTTCCACTACCTCTATCTGACTCACTTTTCTGCTTCTTAAAGAGTCTCCAAAATTATATCTTCCAACAAGTTAGAAAAATATATATTCTTTGATACATTTTTGGTATTCCACATAAGAGATGATTCTCTTTGAGACACTGTAGCATCCCAAATGGAAACATATCTTTCAATCGAATTTTAATTGTGCGTGCGAGATTAGTCTCCTTTTGCTAAATACAAACATTTTTTGACATCGTTAGAACTATTTTAAATCAAGTACTATTATGGATTTAATTCATATACTTTTTAGTGTAAAGATTTTTTATTTTCTATCGTCAATCAATTGAAATCGTCTTATCATTAAAAAAAGTCTAATTTTAGTCCTAATCAACTTCTAAAATCGCATATAAAACTGATTGTGATTTATTCACGACGTAAAAGTTTTTGAAATGACACTAGTGACTTGACTTTGTAATTGTTTTTGGGTGTTTCTCTCTGCACACTTTGTGCGAGATGCAACACCTTTGTTAACGTTGCATCTCAGTTTAGCTTATTAAAAAAAATAAATTATTGTTTTGAACAATAAATGTAACATATTAGTTTTAGAGTCTTGCTAACTTGTGTACTTATAACTTGTGTCCTAAGACACAAGATAAGACATTAAATGTAGAAATTTAATCTTAGAAATTGTACATTCATAATATTAAAAATTTAAAAATTTATCTTTTCAATGCAATATTTATTTATATTTTAAGATCCTTATCTCGTGTTCTTTTGGCACAATTTAACATTTTTCTTAGTTTGTCTCCTAATAGAATTATTAGGAAACTCAAATTCACAAGATTATTAGGAGACTCAAATTCACAATACCATAGGACTCCGAGTTTGACATTGCTTCATTTACTTTCTTCCATTTATAAGATAGATATACATATGTGATAGCTTTGATCCACGGATGAGACCCACTTAATCACTAAACTATCATGTGTGTCTATCTCCCTCATAAATGAATACTAAATGAAGGAAATTTAAACTCTAGGACTCCATATTGGTGGTATATATATCAAGTGTGACTAAGAGTCCTATATTAGATAAAAAAAAGTTGTATACAGGTGAGATGACATATATATATCTAACTATTTTGAATGAAAATATAATGTCCAAATACTTATGTGATTACTCTTATCTCGATACAACGATCACCCAATATTTTAAGCTTCTCTCATTATTCAAATTAAACAGCCTATCTAACTTATCACTCAAATCAATCTATAATTAATATGTAACTATAACTAAATGTAATTGTACAATATATTTTCAAAACATGCTTAGAAAAACTATATTTATAATTTATTGACAAGGGTTAATTATGTTTTTTTAGCCCATACAAAATCTAGAGTTTTCAAGTTTAGTTCCATAAAATTTTAATGGTAATTTTAATCATATGTAATATTGTTGTTTGTAAGAATAATCTTTATTTTGAAGACTATTTATAACAGATAGATACTTTTAATCTTCAAAATGGTTGTTATAAAATGTAAATATGAAATAAAAGTGAATATTTTTTTGAGGGACCAAAACTTAAAGCTCGAGATTTTGTAGTGCTAAAAACATATTTAACATTTTAAATAAAGACCTATGATTGGTTAGGCTCTACTTAACATTTTTTCTTGAAAATTTGATAATTTTTTTAGGGAGTTGAAAAGTTGATTTAGAAAGATAGTAGATTATTTTTCTGGCCTCCTCATCATGGGGCTGTGATAGTGGGTTCCCCACTAAATCCCATTGCAACCTTTCTGTTTGATATGGACGCAAATTTGACCATAATTAACCATTCTTTGGTGGTCGGTTTAATCAATGCATCCATTTAAAAATAGTTTTGGCACCCACACCTCTCAAAGCTCATATGAAATTTTATATTCACCTTATTTAGTTACTTGAACATAAAAACGATAGTTCAATAGTAATACATTATATACATAGTCAGTATATGTCATTCCAACATAAATGATTTAGGTTAAAGACAGCCTGTTTAACTAACATAAAAGATTAATTTGGAATATATAATTTTCCTACCTCTTCTAATTAATTTATCAACTATCCCCACGCAAAATGAAAATGATATCCCATTACTTACTATTATCTAGTGGATGGTGATATGGAGTACTTGAATCTCTCTATGCTTCACTTTATTTCCTTAGAAAAAATATATGGCAGCATCATGATTTTAACAGCAACAAGCAGTGATGACTTGTACTGTTCAAAATTATGTTGGATGAGTCCCCACATTGATAGGCATACGTGTGATCCACATGTTCTTGTTACAAATACTACTAGTACTAGATATATCGTTGTTGCACTCCTCAAACATTGTTCTCTCGGTCTCTTTCTTGCCTCTGTTTGCTATATTAATTAACTGTGTACAGTGCATAGTTTCTCTAGATATATTCATTCCATTTATCTTATACCACCTACCTTACAATTATTGTTTCTTCACTAATCGGTTGTTTGGACTGTTGTACAACTCCTACTAATTTTTTATTTTTAAATGAAAAATATTAGTAATTAATCGTTAGATTAATACTTACTCGTTTGTTTGAGTTTGTTGTAAACAAACTTCAAATTTCTTATATGTTATCTCAAATTAGTTAATCTACTCAAAACTCTGTCCAACTCTTCCTAGTGCTGTGGTATAATTAAAAATCTTTGAGCACATTATTTTTAAAGATAATTCTAAAAATTAAATTAATCAATTCCAAAAGACTAATATAATAAAATATTTTAGATTTCAGAGATTATTTTTTTTAGAATAATTTCAGAGATTATTTTAAAATTTGTTAATTTTGTAAATCTAATTGTTCTTCGTCTAAAAATTTAGAATTAAATCGGGGATATATATGTGTGTGTTTGTGTATATTAGTAATACAAGTCGAATACAATGCTTTTGTTTTTAGTTGAGGTGAAGTTTTTTTTTTTAGGATTGGTGAGGCAAAGTTGAAAGTTGAAACTCATATTATTAACATATTAGGATTTAACTGTGTGTGGTCGGTCATCGATCATAAGTGAATTAAACATTAGATACAATGCGAGAGAATTGTCACATACAGTGGCGGCGCGAGGATTATTATACAGTCGGTGTAAAAATAAATTGCAACACATTTATAGGGGTTTGCATGAGAAATTGCAAGCAAATAATAAAAAAAATCTAAAGAAATTGCCAAATTTATAAGGGTTTATATAAGAAATTCAGAGAAATTTACATAAGAAATTGCAAAAAATTTGGACCAGAGCCTGGGCAACTAGGCTAGCCGGGCCTTGAAACCGCCCCTGGACACATATAAATGATGTTTTAAGATTTTTGATTGAAATATGGTGTCCGTATCTCTTGTGGTTTAATATCATTAGTCCGTCGTAGCTCCGGACACTCCCCAACTCCCAACAATGTAAAACCATCTCCCCCACCTCACCTAGTAAATAATGTGTACTACAGCTACCATAACATGGGTAATTATGTATAAATGAGCTTCATATTTATGGGGATTTCCTTTTTCTGCCAACTGAAAATTAAATGAAGAAAAGAAAGAAAAAATAATCCCATCTTATTTTTGTTCATGAAGATTTTGTCATCATAAGATAGACCAAAAGTTATGTCAATATATCGTTTATTTACTTGTGAAATTCCATCGTCAATCTTGAAATTTCAAATAAAATAAGTTGTTTACCCTAGCCTTTAGTGCTTGATCTTCTTATAAACAATACCTTTTTTCAGGATCTCACTCACTTCCACTTATCAGTCCTTTATTTTTGCCTCATCGTGGTTAATCTAATTTCTTGGAATCTTTAACAATTTAGTAACTTTGGATATTCTTAATTCATCTTGTGTAGCTAAGCAATCATATTTTGTTTTTTTAGAGGAAGCAATCATATTTTAAGTGTATGAAATTAATTAAGATCTTATATAGTACTGCCAAAAGGTAAAAAAACAAATAAAATTTGTTGGTTTCTTAAATTCCAATTTTCCCCAACTACGCACATGTCAAATTAAGACACCTTTGTAATCTGAGGATGAAATCTTTTTGATACAGAGGATATTTTGGCAGTTGCTATGCTAATGACTCATTCCATGGTCCTTGTTAATTTGTCAATATGAATTGAACTTGAAGGTTCGAAAATGCATCAAAAGTTAGTTGGATAAACCATGCTCCATCAAATATATACTATTTGATAGATGACCAAACACAAAGCTTTACATAGATTTCATACTTTGAAAGCACGATATTTTGTTGATAGCAAGGTGGATCAGATTATACGCATACACATATATGAATCTCTAATGTATTAGGAGTATCATTTTCAAGTGTATAATTTGATAAAATAGCTATAAACTAGTATTTATTTTTGTCCACAATAACTTATATTCCTCTACAATTTTTCATTTGAACCTTTAAAATACAATTTTTATTCGATTTCTGCTACTAATATTTTTTCTTCCTCTAACAATTTAACCACAAACATTTGCATATAAGAAAAGTGTTGCAGTGATACTTCTTTGGCAGCTTTTACAATGACGGGTCATAAAACAGCAACAAATATTGTGAACATTAAATTATTGTACATATTGCTGCAAGCCTGCAATAATGTTCTAACAATTTTTTGACTGCTTCCAAAATTTTCAGTGCTAGCATTTGGAATTTCTTTTAGAATCAGGCTCAACTTGTAAGTAGACAACAAGAATAAGTTGATATAGTAAACATGAATAGAGAAAGTTTTGGAAATGTAAAGGTAAAATTTATGTCAAATAAGGAAAGAGTTCCAAATTGAGTCTTAAAACAGATTGAAATAAGTCAAACAAGCAACTATAGATCTTCAGTATATCAACCAGCATTCAGACAACAAGTGCAAATATCGGACACGGCCCTAACAGAAATACGTAGATACTAATAATAATATTTTTTTTAAAAAAGTCATTGAATGTAACACATACAACGTACACCAAAACATGCTTTCGATCTAAAATGTTGGAGCTAAATAGTTGCTACTATTGTTTAATTATCAAAGCATGTTAATATAAATAGATTATCACTGATCAAGGCACAATGTCATCCTGATACCGTTTGCAAATTGTTGGAGGGTTCTTAAGATATTAGATATATGAGTCACATATCTTATACATTGAACATTTAACTCATTCATATATAGTCGATGTGAGAGCAACCACTCACACTTTGAACCAACACACATGACAATCATGCTTCCCGAATTTGAGTTATCTGTTCTGTGTCTACTTTCCCGAATTTCCAAACAATGCAACTTGTCAGTTTCCACTTTCAACTAGCAATGGTATCCAATAGTGGTTACAGTTGATAGGTTCAGTTTTTGAATTGTTTCTGAAATTTGTCATAGAGTAGTACTACACTACTACTTTAGCATCAGCCAGCCTTTTGGGATCTGTTCAAATCAATTGGAATTTCAACTTTCGGTTGCAGCAACTATATTTTGTCATGGCAGTGGAAGTACTTAATCCTATTTTAAAATTTATCTTTAGGTATTAAGTCTTCTCAATTGTTGCATCAAAAAAAGTCTTCTCAATTGTGCCATGAAGCGTATCTGTTTGAATATATTGATTTAGAAGAACATAAATTTCAATAAAACTTGTCTTTGCAATAAAGTGATTTATGAAAGAATGTTTTTAATTTAAAATAAACCTAACGTAAAATTCAGTGTAAATTTTAGGTTTTTTTTTATGGGTCCTGCTATCCGGTGCCTCCGGGGTACTGATTAAGCATACCATAAAAGGGAATTATTATCATAAAAGGAAACTGTTTTTGACTTTATTATAAATTAATTACACAATTTCAATGCATTAACTACTATATAATTTCCTTTTTCATATCCTTAACCAGTGCCCCGGAGGCATTGGTTAGCATTTCCCTTTTTTTTATTACTGTTCCACGATAAAAAAGTACCATACTACCATCTTTTTGGAATTAAGTACACTACTACCGTCATTTTTTTATGAATGGACACCATTAGCATCAATTTTGGGGAAACAAAATGTTTGGTTCCTCTAAAATTGGTTTGAATGATGTCAATCATAAAAATGATGGTAGTTGCTTACTTAATGCTTTTTCTTTTTTTCGAAGAAAGCTTACTTAATCCTAAAAGGGTGTTTTTTTTAACCGTATCATCATAAAAAATTACAGAACTATCACCCTTTTGGGGTTTAATACAATACTACTATTCTTTTTTATGATTGAACAACATTCACATCAATTTTGTGGGAATCGTACATGTTCAGGGAAAACAATAACACCATATTGACTAAGTACCATTCCTTTTTATTTATTTATAACTAGGTGAAAAATCAGACTCCGGGTAACTGATTTTCCACCTTCTTACCTAGTTATAAATAAATAAAAATGGTACTTAGTTAATGGTGTGATTGTTTTTCTTCCTCACGCATGTATGTTCCAATAAAATTGATGTGAATGTTGTCCAATCATGAAAAACGATGGTAGTAATGTACTTAATTCTAAAAGTGTGGTAGTTTGGTAATATTTTTTTTTATGATGGTTCAAAAATAAAAAAAAAATCAATGGTGGAGACAAAATCTATTTTAAATCATAAATTTTCTAAAAAAAAAATTAAATCACGTGAATATATATTGTAGACAACATATAAAGTTTAACCAAAATGTGGACAAATGCAGTAAAAAAAAAAAGAAGGTGAAATTGCCCCTTAAGCTTCAAATATTTATCTCATGCACTCTGTAATTATTTCAGTACCTCCAACGAAAGTTAATTGTCATTCGCTACCCCTAACAAACCGCAGTTAACTATTGTCGGGGGTATTAAGATCATTTTAGGGTGAGATTTTTTTTTTAAGCTTATTAAAGGGCAATAGTAAAAGAAGGTTAAGTTATAGGGAAATTGATGTTCCCACTTGTGTTAAGGGTGAAAAACACCAGTAAAAGACGTAAATACCCCTCGATAGTTAGTTGCCGCCGGATTGAAAATCCTCGATAGTTAACTGTTGTCGGGTCCCTTTTTCCTTGACAATTAACTGCCGATGCACCCTGAATTTCTGAATTGGGCGAAACAGATGATGTATAACTTGTTATGCGTGTTTTAACAAATTGTTTCAATACCAAATCATAAAATTAAAATAAACGGGAATTACCAACATCATTTAAATTGAAAATATGATATGAAAACCAACAAATGTCATCGAAATATGTCATCAAAATACAAGAAACCAATGTCATGAAAATTTACAAGAAACCAACAAATGCCACAAAAACTAAAAACAAGTCATAAACACCAGGCCTAAACATCAACCCCTCCCTCCTACTCGTCTTGCTACTATTGCTCCTGCTCGGCATGCTGCCTCCTCGGCCTTCGGGCTCGCCTCCTGGTCAATACCGGTACTATCTGCTCCCTAACATGGCACAAGGCCGCATACAATTGCTCAAGGCTCATCACCTCCTGACCCAAGTGCTCATCAGCATAGAAAACAACGCAACTAACCATATCATAACATCATTGAACAAAGAAAATTAGCATAAAATCTAAACACCATTCACAACACAATCTAAACAACATTGAACTTCAACTTAATCTAAACATCATCATTCCGAGCAACTACAATTATCCATAACTACATAAACTAACTAAATAATCAATGCAATTCTCATTTGGGCATTTTGTCAAACACTTTGTGTGCAAAGTATCAAACATATTCACATTGTGTTAATTTGACACCATTCAAAACCACATTGTAGTTAAAAACCATTCAAACAACATTCACAACAACTACATTCATCTATAACATCATAATCTACAAATGCAATCTACCAAAAGTTCAATTTCAACATCAACCCTAACCACATGCAAACTACTAAATTTTACACACAAAAAAAACCTACACAAACTAACATTATGATTAAAAATGAGTAAAACTACTTGTGATAAAATGGAGATGATTCACTTGATTTCGTCCAAAATGGAATTGAAGGAATTGGAAAAGTTTTGGAAAAAATATTGAAATGAAAACTGATGCTTCTGGTTTTGTATATGTTCAGGACACATCGACAGTTAACAGCCGATGGAACCGGCAGCAACTAACTACCGAGGGGTATTTGCGTATTTTACTGGTTTTTTTTTAGCCTTAACACAAGTGGGAACAACAATTTTCAAGTTATAGCCCACCCTTCTCCAACAAAAAAAAAAACATAAAGTCCATTCAAAGTCTTTTTGGGTTCCTTTTGTGTTACACACTAGAAAATTTATTCTTACCCCCCACCCCCCCGCGTTTGCACTCCTACACCCTACATAACGCGCGAACTACCCAAAACACCCTTTATAATACACAGATCCAGGAAAAAAATGATTTTCT
>Ga0315913_1004440_pt1 | contig 16990 bp, 10 predicted proteins | sample MpolsnodulesMG_FD_207736 | JGI IMG/M metagenome (GOLD analysis project Ga0315913, IMG submission 207736) | Medicago polymorpha root nodule microbial communities from Los Angeles, California, United States - small nodules | ecosystem: Host-associated > Plants > Roots > Nodule | place: USA... | reverse complement strand
GTATATATAGTTGTAACCACCCCATTAGTGGGTTAATTCAATCATTTGTAACATTACTCTTTACTATCAATAATACACTTTCAAAGCTTTTCTCTCCTTCATCCATTGGATATCATGTTTCCTAACATGGTATCAGAGCAAATTTGGTATCCACCTTGAAGGATATTTTCCGCTGCATTTTCTCGAGAAAATAAAATTTTCTCAATTTTCCTTTTCTTTCTCTCTTCATTTTCCCGAGAAAATCTATTTTTCTCACGTCAGTTTCATTTTCTTTTTCTTGTTCCCTTTCTCGTTTATTTTTCTTACCGATTCAATTTCTTGCTTTCAAGTCTTTGATTCGGTTTCACCTTCTTGATTGTTGTCTGATCAATTTTCGTTTGCCTTAATTTCATTTTCGTTTTTCTAATCATTTTCCCCTAAATTCTAGGTTTCACGTTTTGTTTTTTGTTCAATGTTCATCTAATTTCATGTGCGATTCACCATTCATGTTCAATTTGATTTTCGATTTTGTGTTTTCGCAATTCAGTTTCAATTTTCCGTTATTTCAACCACATCGTGTTTCTTCTGTTTTCAATCTAATTCTACTTACTTGTGTGTACGATTTCTGATTCTAATTCATGTTTTGATCTTGTTTTGTGATTATCACAATTCTGTTTGTGTCAATTTCCCCAATTTATAGTGTTTCCTTTTCGTTTTTCGTTCCTTTCTTCTCTATTCAATCATTCTTCCTTTGTGTTTTAGTGTTTTGGTCTTTATCGCATATTGCTTCCAAGGTGTTTGTTGAAAGTCTTCAATAGAAAACAAATTGGTGATTATGTTCAGTTTGACAGTATTGATGCAACTGTGAAAGCTCACTATGTTCGATTTTGGATTACTTGTGAATGATGAATCAATGCAAGCTTTGCTGATTCAACTCATTTTTGTTCTTCGACTGTGGTTGCCATTGAGATTGTGCAATGTGTTTGAGTGTTACGTACAATTCTTGTGCGTTTTTGGTGGCTTCTCATCATCAGATGCGTTTTGTTACTCATTTACATCAGAGAGTTCTTCAGGTTGCTTTAGAGGTTTCACTCGTACTTCATATTGCATTTCAGTTTCAGCTTTATTCCATCATTATCCTCAAGTAAATGTGGAGAAGATTGTGATGAGTATGAGTTGTTCATATATTGGCATTCTTTCTGTTGAAACTCAGCAAGTTATGGATTGCTTTAGATGTTGATTTGTTTATGGATTCTGTTTTTGATTCTCTCGGTACAAGTGGTTGTCACTCATTTGTTCAAGGACATCAAAATGGTTTGTTGTGGCTATGTCAAGACTGATGCTAGTTGAAGTTTCTTGGCAGAATGTGAATTGATTGTAAATATGGCCACATGTTTGGACTTCTTTTGTGCATTACTGTTGCTGTTGGTTAGTGTTGCCAATACTTGCTGCCTCCAATTCTCTTTTGACCTTATTGTAGTATTGAGTTTTGCAAGTTCATTCATAGTTTGAGAATTGATTTGGGAGCAGTTTATGGAATTGTATTGATCACTTCCATTCCTTCCCTCTCATGTTATGTTCCATCAGCCGGTAGCACACTTTGTCTTGAGTTATGCGGCTTATACTTCTATTTGCACTTCTCATCATTTTAGTTTGTACTTCAAAGTTCTTTCTTAAACTTCATTGTTGGAAGTATTGATGTGTTGGCCTATGGCTTGAAGTTGCATCAACATGGTTTGTTTTCTATGGTTTGAAGACACATCACATGACTATGCATCTCCATTGGCTCACTGATTTTGTTGATTTGTTGGATCCTTTTGGGTACACTGTTTGATTCTTGTTTGTGCTTCTGTTCATGATGGTTAAGCTATGTTGATAAGCTTTTGTCATGAATGGTTAAGCGTTGTGCTTCTGTCCAAGGATGGTTAAGCGTCGTTTTTCTTCTTCTTCTTCTTCTTGTGCTTCTCTCTTGAGTTATTGAGAACTCTTGATGGTTAAGCGTTGTGCATTTTATGGCTTTGTGGATGTTGGCTTCTACCGGATGGTGGTTAAGCATTGTTTTGTTGCTTCTTCCTCCAAGTGGTTAAACCTTGAGTTGTGGTTAAACCTTGAGTTGGATAAGCATTTGGTTGTTACTATTCTCTTGGCCGATGTATTTCCGGCATCTCTCCTTGTATTTTTCCTTTGTTTGATATCCTATTGTATTGTTCATCCCAAGTTGGAAGTGTTGAGAACACCTTCCAACTTGCGGGGGATTATTAGAGATATAGTTTAGCTTCAAGTAGTACTAGTCCTATAGTAGTATATATAGTTGTAACCACCCCATTAGTGGGTTAATTCAATCATTTGTAACATTACTCTTTACTATCAATAATACACTTTCAAAGCTTTTCTCTCCTTCATCCATTGGATATCATGTTTCCTAACAAACTTAAGTAACGGTCTTATTTTACAGGCAAAAAGTTATATATATCATACCATTATATCTCAACTTCAGTCTAATAAAAAATCCACTTCTCTGCAGTATCTGACTGGAGGAACTCTCCTTTCTCGGAATAAAGAAGTTATTGTCATTTATAGAGGAAAGGACTTCTTACCTGCTGCAGTTTCTTCAGCAATTAAACAGAGATGGAAAGCTGTAAAAAATAAAGTAAATGATGAAAACAGATCAGCAGTTACTGCTTCTTCACATTCTGAAAGAAAGCATATGACATTCATTAAAGATAAAGAAACCATTGAAAAACCATTATTGATGAAGGCTAAAGCAGCTATTCAAAGGACTAGCATCAAATTGGCACAGGTATGATGTCATTATCAAGTTCAAATTTGTTGTTTTTCACTTGTTACTTTAGAGTTACTGGTGGTATAGCTTTTACATACAGGCACTAGAGAAGAAAGAGAAAGCTCAAAAACTTCTAGAAAGTCTGGAAAAAGACGAGAGTCTTCAAGAACAAGAAATAGATAAAGAGGGTATTACTGAAGAAGAGAGATACATGTTGCGGAGAATTGGCTTGAAGATGAAGCCCTTCTTGTTGCTAGGTGACTTTATAATATGTTTGAAAATTATAGTGATGGACAGTTTATTATTCTAAATATGGAAGTAAATAATTGATTCCTTCAAAAGCTATTTAAAATATTTGACTAATATAAAATTTATTCCTGATTAATTCTCTCTTAATTATCAGGAAGACGAGGGGTTTTTGATGGGACAGTGGAAAATATGCATCTTCATTGGAAATATCGGGAACTTGTGAAGATAATATGTAATCAAGAAAGCGTGGAATATGCCCACCAGACAGCTCGGACCTTAGAGACAGAAAGTGGTGGAATATTAGTAGCAGTAGAGAGAGTGCACAAGGGCTATGCAATCATTGTTTACCGTGGAAAGAATTATAGTAGGCCTGATAGTTTGAGGCCGCGAACACTTCTAAATAAAAAGCAAGCATTGAAGCGTTCAATAGAGGCACAACGCCGTGAGGTAAAATTGTCATCGTTGACTAGTATTTGACTATTTGTGTTGAAGTGTCAGATAATTTGGTATCTACATTTCCTTTGTGAAAAGAGAATAAAGGGTAGGGTGGGAGAGAGTATTCTTTGCATGGTTGGTGAACAATGTTAAAATTATAATAGGCTGGTTTACTTGAGTTTCTAGAAAAACAAAAAGATACATATTTTTATATGATCTTTCTAAAATTTCTTTGTGAAAAAAGTAAAAGCGATTTTGAATGTAAACTCTGAGTAGCACATTTTTAAATGTTTGAACTTCTTTTGGAATTTTATTAAAAACGATATTTGTGTAGAAGCACAAAATTATTGCTCAGAAAAAGAACCAACTCTTTTCAGTGTTTGGCTTTTTTAAGAATAAAGGTTATGGATATAAAACATTATATATAGAACAACAACAACAACCAAGCCTTATCCCATTAAGTGGGGTTGGCTACATGGAACTAACTTATTTTTTTATATATGAAACTTCATATATAATAAAATAAAAACTTATTTTATCTAGAAAAGAGCACATCCAATTTTTATATGGTAGATTAGTGGTGTTAGTTTTATCTTAAAGCGGTGCTCGACAGCCTTGTCCATGTTGGATGATATAAGGCTTGAAAATAATCCATACTTCACAAGCTGGTTTTGGTTAGGATTGAGTTAGGCTCGATATAAAAATCTAAGATGGTGTCAGAGTCTATCATAGATCCGTTGGAACACCCTCTATCAGATCACTTTGGTCACACTCCAGATTTCTAGTCCTGAGCATGAGAATGTGAGTTAATAGTCCCACATTGAATAGGATAAGATCTGAAAATGACTTTGGAGTGGACAGTCGTCACCTTACAAACGGTTTTGTATGGGTTGAGTTAGGCCCAACTCAAATTCTACGATATCTTTTATATTATTTCAAAGTTTCATAGTGTCTCTTAGGAATAAGCTTTTTTTTACTTATTATTATGATTAGTTCTTGATTTAGGATCGAGTCTATGTGCCCTTATAAATAGGAGTTAGTATTTAGTCTTTTGTATTAAGTTTATATCAAATACATACATTTCATTATAATAATATTTCTTATTATTTCTCTCCTCCTTTATCTAAAATTCCACACTTCAACAAGCCTCATAAGTGACTGCCTCATTTAGGATTGTTGTCATTATTTATTTGACTTCTTTTTTTTAAAAAGAAAAAAGAAATTGACTGCTAATCTTATATGATATATCACCACCTTATTCCTTTCAATCTTGCAGGCGTTGAAGCTTCATGTTTTGAAGTTAGACAAGAACATAAATGAATTGAAACATCAAATGGTGAGTGGTCCTTACTTCTATTATGTTCCTGAAACACTTCCCTTCAATCGCTATTGAAAATTGTGAATTTATTCAACTGAATAGGTTAAAGATGAGGCTAGCAGTGAGCAGATAGCTAAAGAGTTGAGATCGGACTTGGTGAGCTATATCATGATGCTTCTTTAATTCTTTATTAATCTCCTTCCCATTTTACAATTTTGAGATTAGTATTTTTGGCAAATCAGGCCAAAGAGGATGAAGGCTATGTAAATGCAAGTGCAATACATTATAATTATAAATTCTTAGTAGGATTAATGGTTGAACTCAAATTTGTGTTTTTCTTTTAGAATATGGTCTACAATAGAAACATATTCAATGTACCGAAGGGAATTTGACTTCCCTTTAGGAATGCTTAAATGACACGAATTTTTCACTCTCTATTTTTTAAAAGACATTGGTCAAAAAAGGCCCCTAAGGCTTTGTTTGGGAGTTTGGAGGGGAAGGGAAGGAAAGGCTTTGAGGGGTGCAAAATATGAGGAAAAATGGAGAAATCTTTCAAAAAATTTAGAAGAGTAATTTTTTAGATAATGATAAATTAATGCATATGATTACTATATTTTTAATTTTAAAAATATTATAACAACGTAGATTAAATTTGAAGAATTCATATTAACCCTCCAAAACCCCCCAAAACCCTCCTCCACTACAATTTTTTAGTTCCCCCAAATGAGGAGGGTTTTGTACTATGAAGAAAAGCTAACCCCCAAAACCCTCCCCTCCCATTTTCCTCTATTTCTTCCACTTGCTCATTTTTTTTCCCAAGCCTTCCTCTCCCTTCCCCTCCAAACTCGCAAACAAAGCCTAAGGGAACTTGTTAAGGATTCAAAAAAAGGAAACAAATGATAAGTTTGATGTGGAAAAAGTTACTTTTTAATGTTTCAATGTGTTGAATACACAACACCGAAGATAAAATTTCCACTCTGAACTTCTTAGCAAGTGCCCTCAGGGTAAGGGAACTTGTTAGCATTGCCCTTTTGTAAAAGGCATTGGGGCCTTTGGAAATATATTTTTTAGCAAATGTATATTTTAAACAAATTTGAGGGGGAGTTGTGTAAATTTCATCAACAAATTAGGGTAGTGAATGTTTATTTAAAAAAATTAAGGGGTGTGTGTGCTGTTTATGCATACCTTTGGAAAGGTGAGATGTGCATACTTTTTAACAAATGATTGCTTATACCAATTTGCATCACTTGTTCTTTGTCTAATTGCTAGAAGATATACCCATTACATGTAAAGAGATTGCTTGCAAAATAAAAGGAGTAGCTGACTGTAGCATGTTGCTAGGTGTTTGATGATTTGTAAAAATGGTGCAAGTGGTATGGACTTGAGCTATTTCTATTCTCTTATGAATTACATAATTTGTCATGACTCAAGTACACGGTTTAAGAGAGTCTCTTGCTTTGCAGTAATGGAGACAGCAATATGAAAAATGAAAATAATGAGTGTTTCTAAATAGTAGAGTTTAGTGAGAATCTCTATTCTAATGATATCACTAGTATGATTCTCTAAATAATGATTTCTGAAATATTGTTTGGTGTGATACTAGGCTACAGAAAATTCTCCAGAAAAAGCTTCCATTGACAATCAACAACCTATACAAGAGCAGCACATGGAGCTGATTGGTAGTGGTGGAGAATGTCAAGGTGAACCAGAATCCTTGACTGGTTTGGTTCATCAAGAAAGACAGGTAAGCACATTATGTTTAACTAATAAAAGTGGAAATCTTAACGCCTATCATCTTTTGGATTATCATTTGGTTATATCAAAGTTTCCTCTGGCATCTTTTTTTGGCTATTGCTTCAATTATAATTATTGATTTGGTAATTTAATGTGGATTTCAGTTGGATGAAGTGAATGATTGTGTGGTTGATACTGGGCATAGTGTTTCTACTAACAAAGCAAGGGAAGGATCAATCATATCATTCAAAAGTGATCCGGAACCATCAGCTCCTGTGATAAATGAGAATTCAAACGAGTTTCCTTATAGTTTGGTTCATCAAAAAAGACAGGCAAGCACATCATGCTTTATCTGATAAAAGTGGAAGTTGACGTTTATCCTCTTCTGTGGATTATCATGTGGTTATAGCAGGGTTTCTTCTGACATTTTTTAAAAATATTGATTTCTTAAATTAACGTGGATTTCAGTTGGATGAAGTGAGTGATTTTGTGGTTGATACTGGGCATAGTGTCTCTACTGACAATGCTATGGAAGCATCGATCACATCATTTAAAAGGGATCCTGAACCATCAGCTCCGGTGATAAATAAAAGTTCAATTGAATTTTCTTCTAGATCTTCATCTCTTTCCAATAGAGAGAGGCTTCTTCTTCGAAAGCAGGCCTTAAGGATGAAAAAGCAACCTATCGTTCCCATAGGTATAATTTTCAGCTCTATTTTCTTTTTAGAAATACTGTATGTCCTATCTTGTCTTCACACATCATAAGTCTATCTTTTAGGTTTGTGCATTTTTACCAAGAGTTATTATTATATTGTAGCATCTTGTGTTGATTCCCTTTTTTGTTGTGTGGGTTTCTGCTTTAATTGCATAAGCCATTGTCTGTATTAGCATAGTAAAGATAGCTAGCTAGCACTCTATGTTCAGATTCTTAGTACAAAAGAATTTGGCCAATCCCTTTTTCCCTCACTTGTTGTGACTTGTGTGAGTCGTGAATCTTCATTGATGTCATCGTCCTGAAATTGTTTTCATAATTATGAACAATATAGCTCTTATATTTCTCTGTGTTTTCCTGGAAGTATGCTAATTGGAAGGGGAACATTCTCATCTCTTTTTTGCTTTTCTCATCTCTTTTTTCTTTTCTTATCAGGAAAGACCAATATTGTGACTGGTGTTGTGGAAGCAATCAAGAATCTTTTGCGGATGCACCCTTTTGTCATAGTTAATGTCAAAGGAAGGGCAAAAGGGACCTCAGTTCATGAGTTGGTTTCCACACTAGAGGTATCACATGACGAGCTTCATCCCCTTTTTCTTTTCTCATTGAATTATTCTTTTTTGTCTTGACCAATAAATATTATCTAAATCCTGAAATTTGTTTTTATCTATCGTACTTGCAGGAAGCAACAGGTGCAGTTCTAGTCTCTCAGGAGCCTAGCAAGGTCATACTTTACAGGGGTTGGGGGGCGGGAACGCAACGTCACACCAACTCAATTTATAGGAGAGTAGATAAAGACGGAGGAGCAAAGCCCAATGTCTCTCCCGAGCTGTTGGAAGCTATCAGAATTGAATGTGGATTGCAGTAACAAACAGAATATTACAATTCAATACCGATCAAGTATCCATCCACAAACAAATTGCCGTGATTTTTTCTTCATCCGTGGTCGTTACAGTATGATTTATAGAAAGACGAGCTATGTAGTCATTGAGAGGCGAATCGCTGATAGCCGATGATTTATATTTGAAAAATTCGAGGCTGTCATAGACGTTGGCTAGTAGTGGGAAGAGAAACACCAAAGAGGATCTAGAAAAGAAATACTACTGCAAACAAAAGGGGGAGCCGTCTTGAAGTCGTTATTGTGTCCTTAAATAGCAAGTGTCGGTTTCTGTGTTAAACATTAATCTTCCTCTGGGACTGAACATGGATGTTACAGTGTTACTCCATTCCTCTGCCATGCACATTGTTTCTTTACAATGCCTCAAGGTGAATGGAAAGTGATTTAGTGGGTGTAGAAGTGAATACTAAAATGTACTAGTAAAACTATAACACAGGTAAAAAAAGATAATGTGTTTTATATTCATGTAAAAAGAATGAAATTTGTCTCCATTGAATTGAAATTTGGAACTCCAATATCATATATTCTTGCCTTTGTTCAATTTTCTAGTCATTCTAGTATCCTTATTAAAGTGCAATGCTCTGCAAATTTGTAAACACTTGTACGATAGTTTTGAGGATTATGTCATGGTAGCTGATGAAAGTAGTAGTTAGTTGCAGCTACCATTAATAGATAACATTTTGATTTGTTAATACTTGTTTGGCTTAAATGCAATTTTGACCTCTTTTGTTCGAAATTGTTAACTCTGATACCCTTTTCTAAAAGGTAAATTTTTAGGTACTTGGAGTTTGGTTGGATACTGTAGGCATAATTTGTTTAACATTTCAATTTATTTTAATATAAATTTATTATAAAAATGTGACATGTCATTGAATGATTGGATGAAGAGTACATACATAACCAAACTTCATGGGTATTGTGTTCACCTTTATAAAATCAGCTTTTTGATCCCCCTAATTAGAAAGTCAACGAAAATATTTGGTCCCTCTCCTTTTTGGACGATGTGACGTGCTCATTAATAACGTAGATCTTATATGGCATTGTTTACGTGGTAAATCATTTGCGTCATTAATTTTAAAATATAATCATAAAATTTATTATATAATATTTTCACCATCTTAAAGATTTTATTATCTTTTTTAAAAAATAATATTAAATATCAGTGTTCCTTTCCAGCTTATTATGCATTTCATTTCATTTTCTAAGAAAGACATTACTGCAATTCTTTTATTAAAAAACAGGTCAACAACTCTGTTTTTCTAATCCTGTCCTCTTGTTTTTAAGTTAAGAAAAGAGAAAATAGGTTAAAATCTAAAACTAAAAAGACTAATGGGAAGATAAAAAAAAAAACCTAACATTGTTAAAAATATAGCACACTATTATTATTCTACATAGAATTTCTATACAAGCGCAGAGACATATATTTTAAAGTTGTGAATGTATACTGCACCTATAGATTCACTGTCTTACCATGATTTTGTCAAATTCACCGTAATACATTGAGCATTTAGAAGTTAGCATTTTCCTTGTTAAGCAACCTACTTCTCCTCCTCCAGCGAAAACATCTCCTCATCAATCACTGCCAATGGTGAAACCACCAACTCAGCCACCAGTTACTCCAGCTCCACCAGTCACTCCAATAGTTAAATCATGGAAGGGTAAGTGAATTTCCATTTCCATGTCTTTGATATGTGATATTTTAATAATACATAAGTCTATGCACATGTTTCTAAACTGTGGTATGTAGTTGTAATTGTGACCACGATATAATAGTTTTACAAAAAAAAATCTGTTGATCGGAATTGGCTAAAATGGCAGAGGGCAATAATGCATTTAACCCTATTACTTTCTAAATTTTTTGTATAAATATTATATAGAAAAATATGATTAGAAGTTTGGCTTAAAAATCTTTAGTCTTCTTTTGGTACTAGAGAGGACCAAATGCCCAACTTGTACATAGTAATTGAATTCTAAGACTTGTACATATGTGGGCAGATTGCATTCCACTATGGTTATAGGTGCAAATTGCATTCAAGAAATAAATTATGCATAAGAGCATACATGACATGTTGTGACCGGTGCAAATGTGTCCCTCTAATAAGAACTTATTGTAATAGAGAAAAATGTGGCAAGTGCTACACAGATATGTTGACTCATGGCAATAGACCTAAGTGTCCATATATATATATATGCATCTATCTAATGGTTCCTAAGCTTATGTAGTAGTAATTATGCTTAAATTGTTATAAGGTTTAAAATTGCTGGCTTATTAAATAACTTATTGATCAACATTACATTATGCAAGTTACTAATATGTTGTTAATCAGTTATTACAAGTTCAACAAAGTTAGGGTTGTCTACGTAATATGATCCTTGTGGTCCAAAATTTTTGAATTTATATATTGAAATTAAATGGTATTGTCATGGAAGTATATTTTGCTATGAAAAATTCAGGAGTGCTATTAATATGATATGAACATGACCTTGATAAATTTGATTCTCATTTCTGAAAAGTAGGAACATCTTTTTCATATTCTTGTTTTGTCCTTATGGTGACATGAATTGATCCATGGAGTCACCTATATATAAAGTATGACATCTACCTTTAACGAAATTGCAATTGTAATGTACTACACGTTAAGGAATTTGTATTTTTTATAAACATTCAGCAATACTTGATTTGAAGTTGTTAAATTTAAATATTAGTTTTGAATTTTTAAAGGTATTATTGATAAAAAAAAAATTAGAGGTAGAATAACAGATATTGATAAATTACTATTAAAAGTAACTTTTGTAAACAATTTAATCTAAATGTTTGAAGTTTGACATTCTCCACATCCTAATAGTCATAGCAATGGATCTCAGCACTTTGTCACAATTTTTGTGCATTGTTCATTATATTGTTGATTATTGAACAATTGCTATTTTACATGTTTGGTGTGTCATTCAATTTTTTGTAACTGAATTTGATACAAATGTTGCTTTATCCTAAAACCACTAAACATACTACGTCAACCAGTCCACTCTTTGATTATAATGTTTCCTTGTTGCTTTAACTGTTGTTTATTATTGGTTCAAAATCAACAGTAGTCAGAACTGAAAAATAGCCCTAATATTATTCAGCTATAATTGTTCATTAATATATAGCTTGAGTTTTGAATATGGCACCTGAAATATTTGAAGGAAAGATGATACACATATCTCATTAAACAAACAAATAAACACTCTAAACATGACTTTTAAATATGATTGTATTTCACACATGGCAACAACAATAGTTTGGGCAGCACGATGTCAATTTGTTATCGCATAATATTAATATTTCACACATGTCAAATAAAACTCATGTCAATTCAGACTTACCATAGTTGCTTACATATAAGTTATTTCTATAACAAGACATAGAATAAAGTTAAACAATTTTCATATAAGTTGTGAGCAATTTTCACAAGTTATCATGGAGAACTTATGAAAATAAGCTGAAACAATTTATGCAGACATCATAAGTTATTTTCATAAGCTCTTCGAAACGGTCACATGTGTGTTTTATGAAACACCAACATATACATGACCACTAGACACGATAACGACAATGACACAAACACCAATAATAATTTGACAATGACACTAACTGTAACACTGACATAGTAACCGCATATGTCGGTGTTGTGTTGTATCCAACATTAACAATTGTTTAGTTGAAATATGATAATTGTTTAGTTGGAATATGATAATTTGACTTTAAATTGTGCAACCAACAAATAATGAGCTAATAGGTAAAAATTTGTTTGAATGACAAGAGAGTTATGGAAGTTAATCATTCAACAAATAGGAAAATCAAAGTTCTTTTATTTGATAACCAAAAGGTGTGACAACCAAATTTGATAAAGATAATACTTATAAATTGTTAAATGTAGAAATTTTGTTCAAGCCAACAATAAACCAACAAAATAGTTATATTCTACTCTCACGAGCGTAAGTAATGAAATATATTGGTACTATGGAACATCAAAAAATTAATATAAGATTAAATTGAGTTGCTAGATAAAGAATATATCATATTTCCATCATCTGCAACAATTTCAACTCCTAAACTAGATGAAACCTCATTGGTATGTAAGGCAAAGTTAATGTTACAACAAGTTGAAGATAAAGACATAGATGAAAACTGTAATGAGGATACGAAATAAAATAATACATACAAAAAAAAAATTAGTGAACAAAATTAAAATTACATAATAAGTTGGTTATGAAACAAAATCATCAATGAAAAAAGCTAACAACTATAAAGAAATTAATAAGTTGATTATGAAACATAACCATCGATGAAAAAGATGAAGAATCCCTTTTTGATTTTCACCTCTTTTTCAAAAACAAAAACATAAACACAAAAGAAACACTAGATCTAGAAATAAGGAACTAAAAATATATTTCAAAATCAAAAGTAATGAACTTTTGTGTGAGTTGTTTTTGAAGCAGAATCATGGATAAAAATGAGGATGAAATCAATTTTCGGTTTCACCTTATTTTTTCTTCAAAGAATAGCAAAAAAAAAATAAAAATAAGAATCAACTTAGTCTTTTACCTTAAGAAGAATAAACTATTTTGTTGTTAAAGTTAGTTGATTATAAAACAACTTAGTCTTTTATCTTCTTTCTAATTTTGCTTGGATGCAGCTCATGTGTGAGTCATATTGCTTTTCGTTTTACAAGTCATAAACTAATAACGATTGAGACAAGTTAGTTGAAGAAATGTGCAACATTTTATATTATTGGGTATGGTTTTGTTTGAACAAATTCTATTAATTTTTTTACTCACATTCCTCTTATTTTCTTTCCAAACAAATAACCCATTAATAATTCATATACACATCCACAAATAGAACAACACTTTATTTAAACTACAAATTAAAGAAAGATATAAAAAAGTTCTTTGTATAATTGATAATAACAAATATTGTTCAGTTAACAATTCCACATTGGGGTTATCTACTAATGGAGAAGAACGTATCATCATCAATTGAGTCTCTGGGGCAATTAATAAAGAAACCTCTTCCAATAAGATTGATAAGATTCGTAAATTAAAACAGAGCAAATTCAAGGTTATTGTTATCTAAGTTGACACCTCAATAAGTGATCTTTCTGTTAGTCAATTAATGTGGAAAGCAATAACGTCACTTGCTAAGGATAAAACTGTTGTTGCATCTCTTTCTGATAGAGCAGCAAATGTTGGATATTAAACTGTAATGGGGTCATTGTTATCGTTGCAGAAAAGTTGTCATTATTTGACGTGGTTTTAATATATAATTTATTATAATTATTATAATATATCTTTTGATTATAATAATTATAATTATAAATTATATTTTTTTATCAAGAAATAAATTAGATATATTAAACAATATCTAGATATACTTCCCTGGTGACAAAGTATAAGAAAAAATGAGTTAAAGAAAGTTGATGTATTTAGTTCATGATTTGGTCCAAATATATCAATTGTCTTTGACTTAAATTTGTTAACAATTTATTAAGGAGGAGTATAGCTTAACAAAATAGCAACTTAAAATTATATATATTTATTTTATTTTACTTATTTGATGTCGTTTATAGTTCTTACTCTTTAATGAACTTATTATAGGTTTGAAAGAGAAAAATACAATCATAGCAATGAATGACTATTGCCAAAATAAATATCTAAAAAACATGTTTAAATGTATATAATAATCTTCTCTTCAATGCATTTCGTCTCAACAACCTCGTCTCGTCGTCTTGATATAGTTCAAATTAATATTTTCTTTAAGATATTATGTAGTTCATATCAAAATTCTATAAGATATTGTTTGTTGAAATTTTCATGTGTTTTTTTTTTCTTTTCAAACGAAACTTAAAAATAAATATTTTGCAATAGATTTTAATAACTATTGTATTTCTAATTTAGTTCAATACTAATTTTTAAATACAACATTTTTTTTAAAGTTATTGTTCATCTTAAATATAATTTATGGTGTTGAAAACTTATATATAAAAAGCTTCGTTTTATGTTTTGATGTTAAAATATGTAATAGTTTTCCTTTTAAAAAATAAAATATAAATGTATATTTAATATATGATTATTTAAGTTTATCTTGATTAAATTTTTAGCTATTTAGTATTAGTATGTGTTCTCATTTCAGGTAGATTATTTATTCTCTATAACTTACAATTGTATTGTAATTATTATTACATCAAATCAAATTACAATAATTAGAACAACCCTAGCAGAAAAATTTCACGAATCCCAACAAACCCTTTTTACAATACTTACCTCTTAATTTTTTATTAACATATCCTTAACTCTTATCGAATCGTTACCATAACTTCTAAGATAATCAGAAACGTTAGGATAGCATAAGCCAACAACTAGAGGAATTTTTTAACACATGGTAGGGTGATAAAAAGAGGCTATGAAGAAGAAAGAAGGGTTAAGAAAATTGTGTAGGTTTAGTGTTTTTGCTCTCTGGAATTTGTTTTTCTAACTTTGACTTGAAATGTGTTTTTACATTGTGCTGTTGGGTTCCTTTTTATATTGTGTTGTTGGGTTCCTTTTAACTTAAACCAATTTATTATTATTTTAATGGGACGGTTGTGATTGAAAGTTGTATACCCGTTGTACAAGTTGATTGATTCAGCTAGCTTATGTAACCTTTGCCCACACCAAATTACCTTCATATTTTTTTGGGTCATATTTTGCTTCAAAAGAGCTTAGTTTTTGTTGTCAATTTTTTATGCTCACACTTTCTGACCACTGTTTCCACGAACCAGCCCTTCCACCGTTACTCTCCTCCCTCCATTCAATTTCGATCGGGCCAAATGTAGCCTCGGATGCGGTGGTGCGCCGGTCTCCTCCGGCGTGATCACCTTCACCTCGGAAAGGGGTAGTTTCAAGTGGCTGCCGGCAAAGCTTTTTTGCCGCGACCACTCTGGATCCCTCTATGCGGTGCTGCTCCGGCGACTCCTTCTGCTAATGGTGTTGGTGCAATTGGTTTCCTCATACGGTGGTGGTTTGGTTTTGCTTGAACCCACGCTGTCGCCACAAGTTTTATGTCTCTGGTGGTTGTAGTTTTATCCGCTTCTGGTGTGTATGTGATTTTAAAATTTTGGATCGTGTTGGTTCAAGATCGGTGTTGGTTTCCCTCGGTTTTTATGAGTGATTTAGTGCTCATTTAGCTTTTGTTTCCTGTTTCCATTTCAGATCTGTTGAGTTCTGCGGATTACAAAGTTTACAGGTTTGCATCCATCGTGCATGAGTATTCGTAATTGGGAATGGTCTAAAATCTGTCTCAATCCTTTGTGATTGAATTCAGATAATTGGTTACTACTTTGATGTGTTTTAATGATCTTTTTTCCGATGATTTAGCTCGAAAGGGCGATTATAACTTGTTGTTGTTTTGCAAGGAATTGATGGATCTTGATTCGCTTATGTGTTGGCAGATGATTCATTAGCTAGTTTAGATTCGCCATTCTCTATGTTGACTTGGACTGTGGGGCTCAAAAGGGCTATTTTGCTTGCTGCTATTTTATTGCAGGGAGTTGATGGTACATTGATAGTTTCCATGTTGACGGACGGTCCAATCACCACAATGAACACGTTTGATTAGTTTTAGGATTAATTAAAGGCTCATCCACTTGTGTTGTTTTAATTTTTTGTATCACCCATTTGGGGTCGACCTGCACTTTTTGTGCTCTTGATTTAGCAAAAAAAAAAAAACTATAATTAGTTACATCCTACATTTATTTACACTATAAATTTCTAGTCAGGATATACTTTCAATATTCTATGATTTTTAACTTTTACAGTAGTTCATGGATTATTTATAAATGGTGTTAGTTCGTTTTATATTTCATCTCAAACTTAATACCAACATGATATGTATTCTAATATAATTGTATAGTTTTTGTGTTTTATGTTAAATGATGAAGAAGAAATCAGCAAGGAAGGGAGATGTGAACAAGAGAAAAAAGAGGGATGAAGAAGAAGAAAATCTTGTTTTTAAATTTGAAATTTTGATATTTACGTTTTTTTTTAAATTTCGACCCTATGAACATTTGTGTTTTTGATTTTGATCCCTTAAACTACTTACTTATCATTCTGTAAGTCCACGTAAGCTACTAACGCCACCTCAGCCTTTGCCGCGTCGGCCTCCGTTTGCTAGCACAACGTTTTTTTTAATAGAAGTTGACGTAAGGACCAAAACAAAAAAGTTAACAACTTACAGGGTTTGTTTTAGAACAACAATACATACAAGGACTAAAACCAAAAACACGTTAAATTACAGGGACCTTTTACATATTTAAGTCATTATTTTTTATGAAAATTTATGCAATGTATGTATTGAAAATTAAGTTATTGGACTTTTTAAATGATTAATTTCATAATTTGAAAATTTTAAAGAATGCCTTTATGGCATTCGTTAGCAAAACTCATAGTTAAATTGGACAAAAACGCCATTCTCTTGATTTTATTTATCACTTTTTTTATCAGATAGCTTAGCGGTTATAATTCACTTTTTAAGGTCAACAAGTGAGGTGTCCGAGGTTCAAACCCACAACTCCTGCATCTAACAATTCATTGTTCCTACCAATTGAGTTAAGCTCACGGGGACATTATTGTTGAGACAAAATCCTTATTTGATGTTTTAAAGATTACAAACATATTATATTTATTTAATCTTGTTATCTACTAATTCTTTTTGTGAGAATTTGTTTCATGAGAATGTACTGAGAACGTTCTGGCGAATATGAAGAAATTGGAACAGTACATCGAAAGTGAATAAGTCTGCACAGCAAGAAAGCATGGCAGAATATGAAATTGCAAGATGTCTCTTGGGCCATTGAAAAAGAGTTC
>Ga0315913_1004438_pt1 | contig 16990 bp, 11 predicted proteins | sample MpolsnodulesMG_FD_207736 | JGI IMG/M metagenome (GOLD analysis project Ga0315913, IMG submission 207736) | Medicago polymorpha root nodule microbial communities from Los Angeles, California, United States - small nodules | ecosystem: Host-associated > Plants > Roots > Nodule | place: USA... | reverse complement strand
AAATTAAATTGTATATTTAAATGTACTGTTATAAACTATAAATGCAATATGATATCATATAATATAGTCAACATTTTTAAAATATCATGTTAAATATCAAAAGTGAGTTTAATCTCTTTGTTTTATTAATTCGTTGTCCTTTTAAAAATAGATAGAATTATTTATTTAAACATGTGCATGTGAAATAGACTTTCAAATATAATAAGGAGTCATATAGGACTTCTGAAATACCATATTCATCATATTCATATATGAAATATAAGTCTACGTGAGTAATATGTCAAGCTTAGTGTATTTGGTTGTCTTCGAATATAATTGATTTTACATAGAAATGACTTGTAACTTTTGGTTCTATAATTGATTTTTACGCACAAATTTAAATTCATTTTTATATGAATATATTCAAACATAAATCACTTTATTTCAAATTTACTTTTAAACAAAATCAATTTTACAAAACCAATTCATTCAGTATTAACTCTTATCGCCGCAAAATCAACATATACTCAGTCTTAATTTTTTTAACAAAACATGGTTAAATCTTGCAAAATCTAACTCCTAGTTTTCAGCACACAGCAACTTAAAAGCACCATCTTCCCTTTTTGATCTCTCTCCCATTATCGCTATGTGTGGGCTTGAATTGCGTTGGCTCATATCTCATTATTTTTATCTTAGATGAAGTAGTAATCCAAATTAAACTCACATACAACTGTGAAATCCCGGGTATGAACCCGGGTCACGACGTCCGGCTTTGCAATTTCGACATTTCCAGTTGAGCTAGAACTTCTAGACTGGCTCATACCTCATTCAATTCTAAAGTTATATGCAACTTGCAAATGGCGGTTGGACCACCTTAATTAGGTCACGCTGAAATAAAGCATTGGTGAACCCCGACATACATACTACTCACTAGTCGTATATTGTGTCGCTTTAGATTATTTGAATATTTTTCTTTTTGGGATAGATTATTTGAATATTATTTACAAAATAAATTGGGAACAAATAATAAAGTATAAATATCTATAAGTATTTTTTGTCAAAAAAAAAAAAACTATAAGTGTTTCGTTTGAGGTTGACCTAGCAGTTGGTTGAAACTTTAGAATGTATTCATCACAAGGTTTAAGTTAGATTTCCTCTTACTAATTTTAGTAGGCTAAGTATGTGCTTTAAATGAGACTCGCGTAAGTGGACGATAAGATTGAACCGTTTAGATTAGTTGGCTCTCGAGTTGGATACCGAGCTTTAAAAAAAAATCTTTTAACTTAGGGTGTGTTTGTTTCAAGTTTATCAAATTTATTCCTAAGAATAACATTCCTTGGAATATAAAGATGAGAATTTTATTTCAAGGTATTTAGGAAAAATATGTTTGGTTAACTTTATAATATTCCTAGGAACCATAAAAATAGGGATTATAATATGTAACTATTTATGAATTTATTCCCATCTCCATATGAACTTTATTCCCATCCTTTTCCTTGAGAAATTTTTTCTATTCCCAAGAACATTTTATACCCGGGAATAAAATTTAGTAAACTTGTAACAAACATAGGCATATATATTCCTATCATTTTATTCCCAGGAATCAACAAATATAATTTGAAACAAACACACCCTTAATTGATAAAAATATTACTCCCTCCGTCCATGTATCTCCTTTGCATTTTTCACATTTCTTAAAAAAGCAGTGTCATTGTGTCTGTTTTGTGTGTTAATATTACTAAATTGTCATTTGTTTGTATGCGTATTAAATTTGACTTTTCATATTTCAAGACAAGTTAGTAATATTAATTAGGGATATGTTTAGAAAGAAAAAAAATAAATGCATTTAGTAATTTGAAAAGGAATTTACATTTAAGGACAAAAATAAAGTAAAATAAATGCTTAAATATAGTGATAGAAGAAGTAAAATGGTTAGACCAACCATCATAATTGAAGTTTGTTCATCAACTCCTCTATTGTTCGGGGTTCGATCATTGACTCTTCTACTCATGTTGATGACCTTTTAATAATTATTATCATTTCGTTTATTTTAAAAAAAATACTACTCCTTTCGTATCACAATATTGTCTTTTTAACATTTTTTTCTCAAAATAATTGTCAGTTTAGAATACCAATAAAACATTTATTATTATTTTCCATTATTATATCCTTAATTATTGAATTTCATCTAACTTAACTACTCCACTAACTACAATTAATAAATGTATTTTAGTAAATAATATTAATTTTACTATTGAAATCAACACAGTTAATCATTTTCTTAATAACCGTGTATAAATCTTAAACGAATATAATTAGAGATGGATGGAGTAAATAAATAATTTTATAATTTGTGATAGATGTACTGTAATTTTTATATTAAAAACTTGGTACTTATGAATCAATTTCACCGTTCACAGACGGGAGCAATATATTCCGTGCAAATTTACAAATCCATAGCTGACTAAAATTCAAGACTTAATGGCAAAATGAAGTCTTTTGACCAACTAACACATTTTAATTTAGTAGTTTACTCTCTCTCTCACTAAACAGTGGTGATTTTGGGATCGTTTTAACTCATCTGAATTTTTCTATCCCTCTTAATTTAAACAAATGATTTTTACATTATTTAATTTCTTCTTCGTAATTTTGTCGTTTTAATGTGAGGTTGTTTTGTTAGTTGTTCACGTGGGGTGTTGTTTTGCTTTATCATTTTATTACAATGTTTGTTTGACTTAGATTGTCATATCGCTTTCGATTAGGTGTAGATCAATTAATGACTTTGATGTCATTAAATTTTTTGTTTTTTACAAATATGTATTGTGTCAATTTGAATACAAATATCAATTATTTTTGTACCCAACAAAAATATCATTTTTTTTTTAGTAATAAACAAAATTTAGTAGTTTACTCAAGTGATATAATTAGGAAAAAATGAGAGTAATTTCTATTTGAAGAAAGTTTTTTCCCCCAAAACAGAATAAATGATGGAAATCTTTTACCGGAACAGTGAAGTGTTCTGTCGGGTAGTAAACACACCCATCTCATGTTTCCACTTTCCGTTGTCTTCATCTCTCTCTCTCTCTCTTTCTCTCTTTCACTGTCTGAAATCTTAACCTAATAAAAATCGACGATGATACGAGAAAAGCGTGAGAGAGACATATTGAGATAAAGAATCCGAAATTGACAAAAATATCACAAACTTGGATCTGTCTTCACCCTCGATCTCCGCCAATAATTTCGCTTTCGCTTCATTTTACCGTTGCAACTTTTTCTTGTTACCGTTGAATCTCTCTCACTCTGTCACAGGTAATGTGTTCTACTTTTTGTTTTGTTTAATCGATTGTGGCCATTGGAGAAGTAGGTTAGTAGTTGCTTACTGCATAATTGATTATGCTAAGACAAAAATATTTGTTATTTTAATTTTTTTTCTTTTCAATCTGTTTGAATTTGAATTGACTAAACGTGGAGAATTTTATGTAGTGACTTATTTATAGCTAGGAGTCTAGAATCTTGATTTTCTGTTTCTCTGTTTGACTTCTTGTGCCAGAATATTCGATAAATTTTCATTTTTTTTTAATTTATTTCAGCAACTGTTTCTTTACACTCACTGTTTTAGCTGGAAAATTAAATATGTAAAATCATAGGTTTTCGATTAATTAAATTACTGTTGAAACATTTGATGATTTGGGTGTTTGTCTTCTTCCAGTTTCAATGCTGGTGCAGGATATGACATTTTTGCTTATATGAAAGTTTTTTGTTTTGCTTTATAATTTGTGGTAAATAGTTGTCTGTTGATGTAATTTGAACATAATTTGGGCATATTTCTCTGCATAGAAATTGATTGCGAAAAGAATGCCTTTTTTTTTTGTAGTTTTTTTATTTTATTTTATTTTTATTTAAGTTATTGTCATTTTGTTGTCTAAAATCTAGAGATGGGTTGATGTGTTATATATAATGTTGTGCTGCAAGACTTATCCAATATGTTGCATATATGCAGTCTTGAAGTAGTTTTCTTGCTTGAGGTACTTGGTGTGAATTGACTTGCTGATCTGTGAGGCTATTGTTGTAATTTACCAATCATGGATAAAGTTTCATCGGATTGTCCATACCCAGGATGCTTCTTTTGTGTCATGAAAGAAGCGAATCCAAGCAAACGCAGAGCAAGTGTACTGAAGTTCTTTAGAGAACTTCCGTGTCAAGATGACGATGGTCAGGTTCTCCCTATCAGTGGCCTTTGGAACACAGCAATGGCACATCCAAATGATCCTGAATTCATAGAGCTGGGAATATTTGAATGCATGTCTGCTCTCATATGGAAAGGACTGAAGAATCGACGTTGGCTTTCTCATGACCAAAATATATACATTCCTTATTATGCTGCTCATATCATCGGTTCGTACACAATGAATATGGAAGAATTTGCTGAAAGTTCTGTGCATGCTGGTGTCATTCCTCCTTTAGTTGAGCTTCTAAGAGGCAGGTTGACTTGGGTTGAGCAGAGGGTAGCAGTAAGAGCTTTGGGACATTTAGCTACATATGCCAGCACTTTTCCCACTTTAGCCAGTCATGGTGAAATTCTCGAGCTTTCAATCCAATTAGCAATGAGTTCCTTGGAAATAGTTTATTCACACTTTTACCAATATGTTGATAGAAGGCTAAGTTATCACTGTGATCTTCTTACGCGCGGCATGGGCGGTGTTGAAATGGAGTCTAGGAAGGCCGAGGAATGGGCTAGCCAGCTGCAATGTTGGTCACTTCAGCTCATTAATTGCTTTGCTTTTAAACCGGAATTTCTTCCTACAATATGTAAGCAAGAATTTCTAACAAAACTACCTGGCATGTGGGGTGGACTTGTTAATGAAAATTCACCAGCTGGTATTGGCTTATTAAGAACAATTTGTCATCAAAAGCTTGGCAGGGGACCTGTTGCTAGTTGCCCTGGAATTATTGAAGCATTGTGTAATATTGCTCGGTCTTCAGATGATTGGCAGTATATGGCTATTGATTGTCTTCTATGGTTGCTGCAAGATCCGAATACATGTCACAAGGTAAAACCTTTGTAACTTTGCATTTGTTCCTGGTTCTGCTACTTCAACTGGTCTTATCCAATGCATTCATTTGCACTCCTGAACATTAAGGAACTCTACTGACTGTCTTAGGCATGAATGCTTGGGTTAGCATGTGAATGGAAGTTAATTCTTATGCTTTAAAACTAACTTTATTTCATTTAGGAAATAAAAGTAGGAACTGTTGTTTCAGTCTGTAGGTCTTCAATTAGGCACGGACCTTCACTATGAGATATATACATATCACACCGCTTGGTATGACATATTTCTGTTTCTTAGTGTGAAAAGGAGAAAACAAAGAAAGGTTTTAGCTGAGTATTTTTTGTTTTATATATAATTTCAATTTCAATTGAACATCTAAAGACATTGATGTATGGAAATGAACTTTCATGATTAAGCTCATGTGTAGGCTGCTTAAACTTAGTTATCACTGCGGCAATTGCTAACCACGTTGGACTCACATGTTTGGTTTTTGGTTTAATGTTCGGGCTCATGAATTTTCAATTCTTCCTTATTTGATCACCGCTTTCATTGATCCAGCGCCGGTTGCTGTAGACTGTTGAGTTCTCTTCTCTTTGTGAATATCTGTTTAGTTTAACGTCTTGGCATATATTATGTAGGTAATTGATAAAGTGGTGCCTGCATTAGTTGACCTTGCGGAGATTACAACTCTAGGTGATCATAAAAAGCTTGGTGATTCCATTGTCAGTGTTCTTCAAGATTGCATCGAGACACAAGGGTCGGGAAGAAGCTCAATTAGTAGCCGCACTATAGAACAGATAGAGGATCTATTAAGTTCGAAGCAGAGATTAAAATGGGAAAAGAATATGCCCAAGGAAGATTTACATATTAAGCAGGCTGCAGCACTGGTTGTCAAGCTTGAAGGAAATTCCCTGTTCTCATCTGGAAATATTTCTGGTGCTGCATCAAAATACTCAGAAGCATTGGCATTGTGTCCTATGAGATCCAAGAAGGAGAGAGTTGTTCTCTATAGCAATCGGGCTCAATGTTATCTTCTGCTGCAACAACCTTTGGCTGCCATAAGTGATGCTACCCGTGCACTATGTCTCCACAGACCTGTCAATCGTCATGCCAAAAGCCTCTGGAGGCGAGCACAAGCTTATGACATGCTAGGGTTAGCAAAAGAAAGTTTATTGGATGCTATTCTATTTATAAACGAGTGCTCCCAGTCAAATGATCCTGATCTCTCACTGAGGCAAAATAAAGTTCCGGATTACGCTGAACGATTAGTTAAGAAGCAGATGCGTGCTGCTTGGTTATTTCGAGAGGCAGCTGTTAAGCATGGTGGCGTCCATAATCAGGGTGATGGTGGTGATATATATGGTCCAGAGACTGATGACTCGGAATGGGAGACAGCTAGTGAAAGTGATATGGGAAATGATGGAATTGGCGATGATGACGACGGTGATTGGAATAACGACGATGACGGGAAGGAATAGGACAAAACTTTAATAAAAGGTATTTTCAGTTAATAATTTCCTGCAGAAATGCTTTTATCAATAAATTGCTTTATACGGTTGTACTCCCTGCTTCTGATTATACATATTACTTTCAGTGTTTTTATAACAAAATTTTGTACTCCCTGCTTCTGATTATACATAGTACATGTAATCGCAGTCCCGAAAACAAGTTGCTTTCTGCATATATTATTGTTCTAAAAACACTTTAGACGCCTATTGCAATATTTTGTTATTATTTTATTGTGAAAATGGTTTAATGCCTTGGTTTGACACTTTGATTTCCTCCAGGCATAAAGCATGAAATACATTGTGCAACTTGTAGAAGAAGAACCTTGACTTGACATGGTAATTCTTGCTTGGTGCAAATGTTCTCCTGCATGATTGAAGCAGAGCTGGCTCCTGTAACTGTTCCAACTCTACATTTTGTAGGATTGAAAGAAAAAAATTATCAGTCGTTTATTGTAAGTGGTGAGTTTAAAGTGACTACAGTTTTTGGTCTTAATGTTTGATGTCAAGATTTAATTTATTTGAAGCTTTCCAATGTTTGTTCTCCCCACATTTTGTGTCAAGTGTAAAAAATTGCAAGTTTTGGAGAACTACATGACATTTGGAGAATGTGAAGTTTCGGTATTTTTTTTTTTTTTTGCAGTTTGTGTATATAAAGTTATAAACCTAAATTATCTTTTCGTTATTTTGATTTGTCATCATATATTTGTTAAGTTTTCTTTACGTTTGCATTCAGAAGTAGTTTTTGTTTGCTTTTCTAACCATTACTAGTTTTGCACATGTTTGAACTTTATGAATTAATCAATCGACAACGATTAGGTATGTGAAAACAACTTGTACCATTTTAATAGAAAGACTGTTTTTAAACCTCTATTAAGAATGGAAATAAAATGCCATGACCCATCATGGGAAAGGTTATGTATTGGCTTTATGGCGCCGTGAGGAAAAGGGTAGTATATTATTCCTTCTTTTTAGTTTTTATCACCGAAAAAGATTATAAAACTTGCTAGAATGAGCTAATCCAGAGCACGAAATAATTACTTGTTGGCTCTTTTGTATAAACAAAGCTTTCGGCAATTGAGAAAGACAAAATTGACTGCCAACCAAATTATTAATTGTCGATGGAGAACGTCAATATAAAAAATTGTTGATGGGGAGGTCAATTTTTTTTTTTTGTTGATGAATAGGTCAGATATTATCAACAGTTTATTACTCGTCGCGTAGGCTCACTAATTTATTTTTGGTACAAAAAGAAAAATTAGAGAGACTTGTAAAAAAGAGAGAGAGAGAGAGGGAGAGAGAAAAAAAATGTTACATTGCAAAAAGCCTTCTCGGTGAGCATCTGCTTCCAACAAAGGTGGGAGGCCTGGATGATTCAATGTTGACAACCCCTCTAGACATTCAGAAAAGAAAAGGCGAATGGTCTTTTATGAACATGTTTTAAATTGTGTTTGTTTGATGGATTTTGACAGCAATCACTAGGTATCTAAAAGCATTTTGACAGCGAATAGTCTTCAATTTTTGTGAGAAAATCTGCATAATGATTACTTCACTTAAGGTATGGATCAACTTCATGTTCCAATCAAGTCATGGATAAAGAGGATCTCTGGACGCATAGGATTTAATTTAAAGTTGTCAACGAGTTAGAATAACATACTGCATGATTGATATACATCCTTCCAGCAATACAAAGGTCACAGGCTGCCACTAAATCCGTTGATCCAAATGCCATTACCAGAGTAATATAAGCACAATAACCACTTTTACCTGACTCCAGAATGAAACTACCATCAGCAATCAACACTGTGCAGTCAATGGATGAAGAGTACCAAGTTACTACGCTGGAGCAGATATGAAGCAATATCCGGAATAGGCTCTTTTCCAACACATCAAGCATTTCTTGCTTTCCAATTCCACCATAAACCAGCTAGAAACCGAGAATCTTGATTGTTTTGGGTCCAATCTTTGATCCACTCTACTGCATCGGCCTTTAAAAGAAACTAATACCAGAGCAAGAATAGATTGATGGCTAATACACCAGATGAAATTTTTGATATTCTCTTGTGCCTTTAGCTTCCAAATTCAACACCACTGCCTGCCATTATACCGAGTAATATATTGTTCTGGATCAACCACATATAACCTGAGCTCGCTGAGTAATTGCCATCTAAGTTACCCGACCAAACTAAACAGCCTTGGACATCGGAATGCAACTGGAGCTAAACATTCTTGATGTTTTCCACGTATTAGGATGGATAATAGTGGCAATAGCCTAAATGCCAAGACCTCCATGTTTTTTGGTTTAGGGGTGGTTTTCCAACTGACCAAATAAATACCTTCATTAGTTTCTCCTTTCCAAATAATGTTTCTAATGACTATGTCAATTTGATGACAAACACTCAAGGAAGCCAAGGAGGCAAGATAAACTCCACCAGGCTTGTTGAGAAGCTTATTCTACCATGAGGCAATCTAGAATTAAGCTTTTACAGCACAAACATGAAATCCTCCTTCTCCGCTCTTCCTTTGATTGTAGGAAATCCAAGGTATTTACCGAAACTGATTGACAAAATACTTGTCATTTTGTTGATTTTGCTTCTAGTAACTACTTTAGAGACAATTAACTACTTCTAATGCATGGAAACTTCTGCAAGTTAATTATCAATCAGCAGGGCTATTTCTAAATAAATAAAATCAAGTACGCAAATTGAACAAACAAGTCAATGATATAACAAGTTCAAGTCGGTCAACATTATCAAAACCCCAAAATATATGCAAGCAATGTGGTGACACATATTTTTTTTGTTATGGGATCTTGTGGGGTAGAGTACCCTAATGGATTACTTAATTACCATTTACCACACTATTTGAGATTAATGAATCATTCTCTAAATCTATGATGTATATAACTCTCGATCTCACATTCGCACCTACATTTGTTTCACTTGATTCTTATACTCTCATATGCCTTGTACCCTATTATCATTCCCAACATCTTGACTATAACTTCTCTTTTCCACGATTAAAAGACACGACCCTCCTCTTTTTCAAATAAATGAAAGATCGTATTTAACAACTTGCACTTCTTCCACATTATGGCTATTTTCATCCTCCCTTTCCGTATCATCCACTTCATCCACTAAATCTTCATCATTGGACATCTCCACCGACTTACTTATTCCCAACAAAGTTCCACTTGATGAATCCAACACTAAAGCCTTATAGAGCGGGCTCCCATCTTCGTGAGTTCATTCTTCAAACCCTCATAACTCAATAGTTGTTACATACCATTATTGAATTGATGTTTGCCCACTTGAACCTTCTTAGCAATTCACTCTAGATTATCTTACTCCTTTTTTTGTATTTCATGACTTTCCGAGACAAACCCTAGCAAAGGGTTCACACCACCGCTCATAACTCTTTCATACTCGGTATTATTTATGGATTTAATCACATACATTGACACAACAATTTTTTTTACACATGCATTCAATCAAATCATTTCATTAAGTCGTTTCTAAAATATTTTTTACATCTACTATCTATTTGAGATGTTTTGATTAAATACATGTGTAAAAATAATTATTTTTTTAGTGCTTATAATAATCACTCAATTGTACTTTTTTTAAGGGTTAATCACTCAATTGTGCTTCTAACCTTAAGTAGAAACGTTTTATTTTTATCATAATCCCTTCTAAAATCACACATAAATACTTATAATCATATTTCAAATTATTATCATAAAAAAAATTCAAATTTGTTTGAAAATAACACAGCTTAATGGTAAACCACAGTTTTACTTTTACTGCCTTATTATCTGTAACGCATTGTCATGATAAGGATTGAATTGACCCTTTTAGACCCTATTTATAGCTGACAGCCAATATTCATTTCCAGCTGGCAAAACTAGAAATTCTTCATTTCCAGATATTTTCTTTCTATTCTTTAAGAAACCTTTCAGTATTTATTGCTTATCATCGACTTAATTTTATTTGTTAGTGACTTTTCCAGTTTCAAATTGGAAAATTAATTAATTAAAATAAATAAATAAATTCGTTCATTGTTTATAGTTGGTTATCGTTAAAACGCAATTTCAAATCTGGTGTTTAACGTTACCTCTCACCACACTCATACACACATACACATTCACGATTACACGCGCATCATTTCATTTCCTTGCTCACAGAGAATGCAGAAACCTACCAGAAACTCTCAAACCTGTACCAACGGTATTCTAACATGGCCGGAAAACTCTTCACCAGTCGCCGCCGTCACCGGCCACCGCTCTCACCAGGTTTCCACAATTGTACTCAATTTCTCTGGAAATTCTTTGGATTTTTGTTTGTAATTCGTTTATTGAGTTCGTTTCTTTGTTCATTTTGTATACACAGCCTTCTGATGATATCGGTGACGTTCTCCGTGGCAAAAAGGTCTCCGAAAATGAAGCACAAAATTTAGCCAAATGGTAATTTAATTGATTTTTTCTCTCCAAATTATTTGAATGTTGAAATGTAAATTCAGATCTGCTTATTACTATTGCTATTTTGTTTATTTTTAATGGATTTTCTTCATTATTGATTGGAATTGTAATCCGATTGCGTTTCTTTGGCTGTTATACAATTGTGATCTGTTTTGCAATTTTGGAAACACATGCGTTTCTTTTATTTTTTAAATTAAGTTATTTATTTGAATTTTTTCCCATATTTTTAATGTAAAGTTGTTGTGAAGAAGTCAATCATTCCTGAATTTACTTGTTGACTTTCAGCAAATTATGTTATGAACTTATGATGAACAATTGGCATGAAATTTCTTGTTATCTGGAAATGGAATTGCAATTTACCCAAACTATTACTAGTACTATTTTTGGTGTAAAGGTATGTATCATGAATATCAGACACTGAAGATTATTGTCAATTTTTACTTAGAATGGAAATCATGATTGAATTCAAACTCGAGTATGTTGGTTACTTAGCTTCAAATATTAGAGTTATCAAATTTTGTTGTAAAGCTTGTTTTCCTTTTGGTATTACCCACCTAGGCTTCACTTGATGATATTTATTTCCCATTTTCTATAGTGAAGATTTTGATTGTTACAGACTTGGTCTCTCTAATTTTAGCTTCTTTTAAGTTTTCTGCTGTCCTTCTTCGTGGATTTTGATGTTTGTCCCCATGTTTCTATTTCTTATTTTTCTTTTATTTTTAATATAATTTTGCTGTATAAATTTTTGTTGTTGTAAAGCATATCCATCCATGTGTTTTACTCAGGAAACCAAGCTCAGGGTATTCTAGAATGAAAGAGGCGACCGGAAGTGGTATAGTTTTGGCAAATGCTGAGGATACTGCATCAAAAGCCAATGCTGCAAATTCTAAACACAGTGGTATATTTTCGACAAATGCTGAGGATACCACGTCAGAAGCCAATACAGGCATACGCGTATACCAGGTATACTAAATGATTGCCTTGTTTTTGGAAGAAAATTTGAGATTTGACCATATGAATGTGAGTGTTTCACAAATATCAACTACATTGTGAATTTGTGATAACAGTCTTCTTGTTTATTCCCTGCATCTCAGCAAGCAACGAATGGAATTAGTCAGATATCATTCAACAACAGTGAAGAAAGCATTTCTCCTAAGAAGCCAACCTCTTTACCTGAGGTAGCAAAGCAGCGTGAACTTGGTGGAACATTGCAAAATGAACCAGGTACAAATAGTAAGAAACTGATGTCAAGTTCCAAGACCAAGGAGATCGGTGGAAATGATATATTTGGCATTCCTCCTGAAATTGTGCCCCGTTCATTGGCTTCTGTGCACACTCCGGATTCAAAAGTTTCTAAAGTAAGCGTCTTCTCCGCTTTATAATCAGTCATGTCATCTTATCTGTCCTTTAAAACCATACATATATGTAGTTCTTCATAGTTTATGAATTTGGACGTATGATGGTCCAAAATGTCACCTTATGCTTTCCTGAAGGGCAAGATTCAACTGCAGATTAATGTGCCTATAATTATGTGAAGATATATAACCCAAGGGTTGTAATAGAAAGACAGTTGCAGATCTGGACGGTCGAATGCCACTTACTTGGGCCATGATTATTAAGATGTTTTATATCATAATGTTTGTTCCCTCACCTTAACATTTTGACCTTAGTTTCATCTCTTTTTTTAGGCTGCTGGTGTCCGAAGTAAAGTCGTGTCTGGTGAAGAATCAGTTCAGAAGACCTCAAGGAAAATACATGACCAGAAGTTTGCAGACCTGACAGGCAATGATATTTTCAAGGGAGATGTTACTCCAGGATCAGTGGAAAAGCCTACGAGCATGGTGGCTAAACTTAGAGAAATGGCTGGTAGTAACATATTTGCTGATGGAAAGGCAGAAAACAGAGACCGTTTACTAGGCAACCGCAAACATGCTGGTGGAGGAAGCAACATATTTTCTGATGGAAAGGCAGAAAACAGAGACCGTTTACTAGGTGCTCGCAGACATGCTGGTGGAGGAAGCAACATATTTGATGACGGAAAGGCCGAAAACAGAGACCGAATACTAGGTTCCCGCAGACCCCCTGGTGGAGCAAGCAGCATTGTCCTGGATTAAACTTTATTTTAAATTTCCTCCAAATCACTGTATAGGTATTACGAATTCCTCTGAACTCCCATGTTTTGATTGGAAGGATCGGTTTGTTGGATTGTTGGCATTGTATAGTGATGCAGTGTAACTGGTTTGTGTTACCATAATGGGTGCAAATGGTTATTTATTTATTTGTTCTTGTGATAACAAATGGTTATTTTGATCTACACATCTGCGTTAAGATTTTATTTCTTGTGATAAGAATTTACTAAATCTGCGCTATGCTTTATATGAGATTAATTAATAATCTAATAAGAAAAATATTGTTGAGAAGTTCATTTCCATAGCTGCCTATTTGGTTTATGTTGTACGGTGTGTTTGTTAAAAGTTATCTTTGTGTGTGTGCGCGTGTGCGCGTATACATATATTTGTGTATATTAGTATGTTTGTTACAAGTTTATCAGCTTTTACTCTTAGTATAAAAGATTTATGGTAAATAAAACATTCCAAAGAAAAGGGTGAGAGAAAAGTTTCAATGATCATGTGTAACTAGCAATTAACATCCCTATAATGGTTCTCGTTAATATATAATTATTTTTTATGAATAAGTCAAACTAATCTATTGAAATTGGCATAGAGGAGTATCAAACCTAAGACCTTAAAATGAACATCCTTCAAGGAAGGGGGTTTAAAGCATCTGGTTTTAAGGAATAAAACTCGCATCTTTATATTTCCAAAAAAGTTATTCCTGAAGATAAGGTTTAATAAACTTTAAACAAACACATCCCTGGCCTTTTTCCATGAATTATGGGGTATGCTAGGAAATATAAATAATCGATCCGTAATAAGGAGAGAAATATGATAGTTGTTTCTTTATTTAAGAAGGCAGAGTTCTGTTTTGAATTTCAGTCCATATTCAAAACATATTATTTAAAACCACAAGAATAGTCCATACATCTCACAAGCATAGTTACCACAGCAAGTCACTGAATTCTGTATACTATCAAGAGATCCGCAGCAAAATCACGTTGATGATGAAGGGAAAGCAGATAGTCCAAACAGCCACTCCACGACTACTGGACAGAGTAAGAACTCTACTCAGCATGTCCCATCAGTGCAAGGAGAATTTTCTGATAGTCTCCAGAAGTGTCTTTGTCAATTGCACGGTCCAGAGGAACACTGTTTCTTCTCTGGTATTCCTCCGCAATTCGCTGCAAATCAACCTCAGCTCTAGTTGTCACCGCTCTAGTAAGAGCATTTTCATCGGTTCCCATCTTGTTTATAGCCAGCCGAAGGAGTTCCTCAAAATATTTCTCAGGGTAGGTCAAGCCCTTAATTGCTGCCCTTAATAATTTCAGATATTCATCATCTGAATCAGTTTCCAGATCCTGCAGCCAGAAGCTTATCGTAAGTTGGACTACAAACCCTAGATTAAAAAAAAGGTTATCCTTTTTCTACAGAAGAAATTGAATTAAAAACCAGACTATAATCCCTTTAATTAAAAGGAAGTTAATTGTTTCATCAATAATATGATTATTGCTGGGAATCAGTGTTTCTTAATGTGAAAAATGATATTATAGACAATACAAGTTTATGTCATTATATTAGATCTGACCGTTTGCTGGTAGTGTTGCAATACAAAACTAAGAGTCATAAATGACCAAAACATTCATACCTTGTCTATTACATTCCCAAACTCGTTGTTATAGTGATTCAAAGTTGCATTTAACTGCGCTTTACTCCTTGTTGTTACAATCCTGATCAGGTCATCATGATTGTAAGCCTTATCCGCAATCTTCTCATGAAGCAATTTAGCTTCAGATTTTGCCAATGTCATGTTCACCTCATCTCCCTCATAACGGTGCATGCCCACAAGAGGAACCAAAAGCTTTTGAGAAGAATCAGAAACAAAATTTCATCAGATAATAGGGGGAAAAAAAAAAGATCCAGACCATAAGCATAAAATTGAAAAAGGTTAAATACAATTAATTGGTTGGCTATCCACCCACCAAGATTGGAGTATTTTTGGAATATGCTCATTCTTTTGACATAAATCTCTGGGGCATTCTTCTACTAAATAATGGTTCACCTTAAAGTTGAAAAGATTTACATTTCATAAATTTTGGAAGATTTTGATTCGCAAAGAAATAAAAGAGATACATCTGAATCTAAATATTGTGTTAGAACATGCAGCTCTTTTCTATCAAGATTCAAGAAATTATAAGTTTAAGGGTTTACCTTGCGGATGTCACCAGAAGTATGATAGGCAACATCTTCTTCAAGGGACTTTTTGAAACGGGTTTGATATGCTTGCTTTGCCTTAAGGAGTTCAAGTGGAGATCTTGTGGAAGCAATTTCCACTATGATCGAATTGTTTGAAGTCAACATTTTAGTTGCTTGATTGGCTAAAAATGCATCACGCTCAGCAGGATCCAATGTCCACAGCAGCACAGCTTTCTGTTATAATCAAAACATCAAACATTATTACAGGAAAATACCTTGACATGAAACCTTAGTCAAGGTTATCCATATAAAAACTGAAATTAAACACTATGAAATTTAATAGTCAACACCTTATAGTGAAAATGTAATGCATATGAAATAGTATTGAGATTCACATAAAAAAAGCCATATATCAAAGTTTTAAACTAACCTCAAAATCACTTGAAAGTTCTTTGTCTAGATCTTTAAGAAGATCTTCTCCATGGGTCTGAGTATAAGTTTCGCGAATCAACTTACGCTGAGCTGCATTTCTATGAGCCAGGATCGATATTATCAAGCCTTCGTTCGTTCCCCATCCTGTAAAAATATGTCACCGATACAACGATATGAATGGACAAGAATAAAAAAGCCCTCATGCCATGAGAAAAACAAAGGAAAAAATATGATCACTTTATTTGAGCACTGATTATTCCTTCACAACTTTGGTTTTACGATATGTTATATGATTATTGATGCATTGTGATCATGATCTGGACTACATGAAATAGAGATCAGACATACAAAAAATAAATAAAATCAAGGTCAAATCTGAGTGATCATCCACATTCATCAACTACAAATATATAAGTATTGTATACACCAAACACATAACATAGGAGTGTAATGCATTATGCATCTGATTAATCCATGATCTAATTAAGAGATTAGAGTTACCACCAATCCAAAAATAATAATAATAATATTATTTTTTTATCAAACTAGATAGATCAAGAAAAATGAAAAAGATCGATGATGAAATAAAAGTCAATGAAATGGATCGGTAGGTGTTGACCTTGAAAAGCACCGCGCAATTGTTCACTGTCTTCGGATGGAGATGGAACATGAGCAGGGATCTTCAATGTCGCCATTGTGATTGTGTGTATCAGGATCGATCTGTGCGTTGAATACTGAAAGCCAGTGCTTGGGAGGGAGCAGGCTCAATCATTTATACAAGGACACATGCCGATCATTAGGGGCCTTCATGTTTCACGTGTAGGGCAACAAAAATAAAAATAAAAATCATTTCAGATTAAAATAAGTAAATAACATAATGTTAATTTTCCATTAACAAAAAAAAATGCTGTTAATTTTGGTTTGAGCTACTTGCTTAAAAAAAAAATTGGTGACGTCATAATCACCACCACCATCTAGAAAGACCCTGAAGCAACATAACATCCCCGCCCTTGCCAGACCTGAAGAAAGACAACAACCCTGTGGATGATGACGTCGGTAAATCGTGAGAGGGTAGAACGGTGGTGCAATGTACATATCTCGTCATCGCACCACCACATATCAAGGCTACATGAGGAAGAACAAACTGTATTTGGGGAAGTTGGTGCAGTAAGGTTGGAAGAAATAGAGAGAGTTCATAGAGAAATGTTAGAGAAAGAAAAGCGAGCCAAACCTTAT